>Ga0214545_1002536_pt1 | contig 35179 bp, 12 predicted proteins | sample CNSS4metaG_FD_160064 | JGI IMG/M metagenome (GOLD analysis project Ga0214545, IMG submission 160064) | Root nodule microbial communities from cowpea collected in UCLA plant growth center, Los Angeles, California, USA - CNSS4 | ecosystem: Host-associated > Plants > Roots > Nodule | place: USA...
ACTATATATATATATATATATATATATATATATATATATATATATATATATATATATATATATATATATATATATATATATAGTTGCCTGTTTATTGTAGCTGTGTTGGTAAAATTACTCCTGCTTACGAGAAAAAAAAATCCCTAGAAGAATGTAAGGAAGAAAGTTGAACATAGTTTGTTAATGACTAACCAAATGAAATGCTTTTGTTTTATTGATTACACTTACATGACAGCTTTTATGAAAATATAGCTATTATGGTTAGGCTTAACTGTTCTAACTTGCTTGCTTTTTTTTTTTGTATCTTCTGTGTTTTTGAAAAATCATTATTTTTGCCCCTAGCTATTTACATACTATTCAAAGAAGTTGATATTTGAGGAGGTAATGTTTTTGTTCTTCTCATTGCATACAGGCTCTATTCAAGGCCAGATTTGAGCAAGCTCTTGAATCTCAGAAGCTAAACATAAAGAAAATAGAACAGCAGCTTCGACGGATGGGAGTAAATCCTGAGGATCCAGCTGCCATGGCTAGCATTCAGAGAGTTGCTTCCACATTCTTCAATGCCATTGACAAGAAAGAAGGAACTCCTTATGTCTTCCGTGAAGGTAAGCAGTCAATAATAGAACCTGCTGCAGGTTTGGAAGAGTCAGAACCTGGTGTTGATAGTGATCAGGAAGAACTAGATCGATTCATTGCTGAGATAGAGGATGCAGCAGATAAAGAGTATGAAGCTGAAGAGGCAAAAGAAAAAGAAGAGTTTGGTAGAATTAGATACTGGAACAAAGAAGAATTTGGTGGAAGATACAGAAGATCAGATGTTTCTAGAAATGATGACCATGATGTTGAGGCTAGAGGCCAAAGGGTTTGGCAGAGTACACAACCCAAGCGACATGCCATAGATAGTGATGATGAAGAGAATGCTCATTTTGACAATGATGATGATGAAGATGATGAGTGGCGTTTCAATAATGCTGATGATGCTAGTGATCTTGACAGCAATTCTAATGGATCCGAGGGAAGTAGAGGAAGGTTCAAGGAAAGTAGGAGGAAGAGAGAAAAGCAGAATAATCCTGAAATGGGACAACACCGAGATAACAGAAGTTCAAATAGACATGCTGGAGCTAAATTTAGGAGTAATGTGAGCATGGAAGATTCTGAGTCAGAAGGCATGTTCAGTGATGTTGAAAATGCAATGTGGGAGTCTGAGGATGAAGAGAATAATGACTCAGGACATTTGAGAAAGTTCAGTGAAAATAACTACAACAGTGGTAGCAGTGATGATGATGATGATGATGAGTATACACATCAAGCAATGAGAAACAACAAGAGTGGTGTGAAGAAGGATCATAAGGGTAAGGTTGGTGATTCTGCTCAATATCATAATAGTTTTGGTGCACCAAAGAGTTTGAGAGGTAAGCATGGAGTTAACAAAGTTGATTCTGAATCCATAGATGAATTTAGCGGTTCAGAAAACTGGTTGTGGCCTTCAGATGCTGAAGGAGACTACCCTACAAAACAAAATAGTAATGTGATCAAAAGTGATATACCTAAGAGGAGAACACCAAAAGATGCAGATGAGGCTTGGGACAGTGATTAGTCCAGTAATGTGAAAATTATCATCACTGTCACATGTTATCTGCATAAATCCTCATGTGATGTATGTGGCTGGCTTATTCTTGATGGTGTTTGAAGCTTCAGATTTTGACTATCTGAAGAAGAAAATTGTTTTGTGACATTTTTTTATTGAATTAATCAATTGGAATTGAAAGAGATTGGGGTATGTTTATTTATTAAAAGGTACACATCAGTATAGGTCTCTGTCTTAAGCTGTCTAATGGAAGAAAAAAAAAGAATGGAAAAATAATTTAACTTAAACTATTTTAGTTCTGGATAAGTTAAATGAAAAATCTTTTTATATTAGTTAAGTATAACTTAAGCATGTGAAAAAAAAATGACTTAAATATGTTTCTAGTTTTGTAAGTTCCAGAGATAGTTTGGTTTTAATCTCTGAAATTTATAATTGATTGTCTAATAATGATTATAATTTGAAAAAAATAAAATCTTATAGAGCATATTGAATATGATGGTTCTATGGGCATAACTTTTCAACCTAATCCATGTTCCTCACTAAAAGACACTGTTAAATGTAGCTGTCACAGCATGCACTGCAGTGATTATCTGCTGCAAATTTTCTACAAAATCATGAAGTCTACCTATGTATCTGGTCTGCTCTACAGAAATTTTCCAATCAAAGATGTTTCATTTAATTCTATTCTTACTAAAATGAATCTGCGTGACGTATACTTTTGGTTTTTAAGACTTTTTCAGAAACTTTTGCTTTTTTTTTTTTAATTTTAAAATAAAATAAGATTAGTTTTTGCTTGTTTTTATCAATTTGCCACTTAAAATTCTAATGTTATAAATTTTTTAAATGAAAATTGTAAGCTAAATTGGATAAATGATTTTATTAAGAAATTACTCATTAAAACATCAAAATTAATATAAAGGACTTAAATATGCTTTTTTTAGTCAAATTAACGAGTTTTCATTTTGATTCCTACACTTTTATTTTCTTCCTAAAAAACTAAAAATTTCTGTTTTTAGTTTTTGTAATATAAACTTTTATTTTAATCCATGTAAAAGATTTTTATTTATTTTTATTTCTCCAAAAGTTTTAAATATCTATTTTATTTCTAATATTTATTTTAAGATAGATAAATAACATTTCTTTGTTTTCATATCTAAAGCCTTATCACCTGACTTTCTTTGTTGGACACATAAAATTTAACTACTATAATTATAATTATAATTATAATAAACCAAAATCCAAAACAAAATTTCAAGGACACAAAAGTCAAATTTTACTTATTTCACACAAAACACAACACCAAAATCCAAATAAACCCACTATACAATATTTTGTAAGAGTCTTCTATCTTTATCAAATCTCCACTAAAACTTGTAAATTTTAAAATATCAGGATGAATGGTGAACAAGAACATATAAGATTTTTCAATGAAAGAGAGAAAATGTTTATGATTTGAAAACTAAAAGAAACACTCAAATTGCATAAAATAGAATTGAGATATTTTTTAAGAAAAGTAATGATCTGCCATAGAATTTGGTTGGAAAAAATGAAAAAACATTGATGTGTGGAAGAGAGACTGAAAATGTAGCCTAGAATAGAAGACTTGACTCATTCACCAAACTCAAGATTATGTCACAGTTAGATGCTCATTATATATACAAACATATTCAGATTGAGACTGAGATAGTGATGGATATAGGAGAGTTGCAATGCTTATGTGTCCACTAATAATCAATTTGGACGGTGGAAAAAAAAAAGATACCTAGCTCAAATGCATCATCATCCCTTCACATTTTTTCAAATTCTCAAACACCTTTTATTCATGTAAAGCTCAAATCTTTTCATTAAATTCAGCTCAATCCACCAGTTCAATCAGCTTAACCAGAACCCAGTTTCATGATTTTTTAGATTCAGTAAGAACAGGTCAAAATTTTGGTTTTTAGTAGTTTTTTTCCAATCTAATTTCTTGAGTCATTTACAAGTCAAAATGCAGGCTATGATACCCTTTTTGGCTTTTTTTTCTTAAGCAGTACGATTTGGAAACTCTGGTATTGTTGAAGAGTCAAACACTCAATGAATTTGACAGTTGAAAAATTCACCACTTAGTGGCCATCTTAATCTCAATACCTGCTCTTAAGTCTTGGGTGGTGGGGACTCAGAGGAGTACCTCCAAGTCTTTGGAAATGAAAAAAATAAAACATCAATTTCCAAGGAAAATTATCAAACAATTGGCACAGTTCAGCCAAGTCAATGAAGTCCACTCACTATACAAAATTTCTAAGTCTCGTTTACAAAAGAACAAAGGAACAAAATTAGCCACAAGAAAATCTCTGGAAAAGGTTTTGATACCTTATTATTGGATGAGTTTGAGTGCATAACAAGAGTTGGACAAAAAAGAATTGCAACAGCCAATGGTTTGAGCCAACCCCAATAAAATCATCATGGCCAATTCTAAAGTGCAGCTAGCACATCTTATCTTCCACTGTTTATGGCTAAACCACAAACAGGTTTAAACTTTCCAGCATATTATCAACAGAAATTAAAAAAAAACCCACAAAAATAAGCACAGTGCAGAATAGGAGTATACATAAATCAATCAAAATTTAACTGTAGAAATAGTTAAAACTAGAGATGAGTCATATAACAAAAGTGGTTAGAACTATGTGAATATATATCCCAGGCTAAGAAATCCAAAATTCCCATCAGAAAAGATTGGGAATGTCTTCCTACTATATAAAACAAATGGGGGTTTAGGCATATCCTAAGATAAGCTACAAAAGCTTGCCAAAAGATGTAACACTATTTCCCTCACAACAACCTCCTCACTTGAGAATTTCTATGTCAAATTCTAACACCCCAACAGGTTTCTCCAAATGCCCCTCCAAAGAAAAAGGCTTGCATTTGCTTGGCATAAAGGTGCCTTGTACCATGAACACACCAAAGCTATGATGAGCCATTCAACACTGCAACTTTTGGTGTTATACACATCACACAAATATCAGCAGATTTCGTTTTTCTGACATGTGTTCAGCCACTTTCTCTTCTGCAGTTACCAGGCAACAAGAACTTGTACTTCTCTGCATTATTCAACAGATATGATGGAAGATGAACTGCAGAATAAGAATGGGGAATAGGTCCCATCTTCCCAATAATCTCCTTAAATGTATACTCTTCAGGGAGCATGTCAAACAGGTCAGTCCCTTTGCATATGACATCCTGAATCCTGTCACGGTTCAAGTAATGCGCGAACCTCACCCGGTCATTGTGGCTGTAAGCTTTCATCTTGAACACGAATTCGCTTATTTGGCGAAAACAGAAGCTGCAATGCCAGCCAGCATCTGATAACAACACATCAGATTGCCTGTAGTGTGCATAACATGTCTTGCCAGTTCTGTATCTGTGAATCGATGCTCTCCAACTTTGGTTGTCAAGAAAGAACTCAAAAGAGTACAAGTAGTTCCTCATTTGGAGATGAAGAATAGAAGGGATATCATTGCACCACCTCAAGAGGTTAATTGTGTGAGCACTGGGAATCTCATCAACATCAGACATTATCAAGAGATCATCATCTTCTATTCCTGCTATCCTCAGAAGCCTGTCCAAGGCCACTCTTTGGTACGCCTCTTCAACAAAAGGATTCTCACCCTTCATAAATCTTCCTCCAACCACCCCATATGTCAACCGAGAATCAACAAACCTAAACTTGTCCCTGTTGTTTTCGAAAATCAAAGGTTTGGGAATTCCTGTAAAAGTTGAGTTTGATTCCAGGATCACAAAATGTGTCACATATGGATACATCTCTTTCCAGCGAATGGTGAGGATGTCAACTTCATTGCTGAACAGAACTGCGTCAAAGACTCGTCTCGGTGATTCACGAATTCCCCAACCATGAAGCCTGCACAAAGTCTCCATCGACACATTCTCATGATAATAGTGAGGGATTTCATGGAAGGGCTTTGGAGGAGACTCCCAAAGGGGTCTCAGAAAATACGAGATTTTCAACCCATGAAAATACACACAGAAGATTCCCATTGGAACAACCACAAACAGAAACATGCAGGTCTTGAAATCCAACCCTCGCAAAATGCAACGAAGCCTCGACATGCCCAATGCTGCACGAGTTCCCTGCTGCGTTGAAAACAAAACCACTCTCATGTTAGTTTATTGCTCAAATACCTTACATGCATCACAGCACAACCAGTATCAAGCAGTAGCAGGCCATGAATTCGTCCAATCCATCCCTCACAAGCACATATTAGACAAAGACATCGCATGGGAACAATTCAAAAACCACAACCTGGTACTGTTTCCTCTTCTCGTGAAAATAGGATCCGGAGAAACCCCAGAAGATGGAATATAAAAAAATACAGAACACACACAACAGGACAAAAAAAAGTTAGGGAAAGCACAGAAATTTCAGTTCCCAAGTTCATGTATTCCTGAGCAAAGGGAAACCAAATGAAGCAGGGGGCAATACAATTAGAGGGTTTGAAAAGGGCGAAAGATCCAATTCCAAAAACTCAAACTTGAACTGAATCCACGTTTCAAAAGAATGCTGAACCAAAAAAAAAAAAAACCCACACTTGAAACTTAAAAAACTGGACAACCAGAGAGAAATTGCATGTTCAATAACCAATCTAAATACACACAAAGGGTAACATGGTGGAATAAAGTGAATGAAACACTGAAAATTTACTCAAAAAATCAAGCTTTTTGATTCAGACGGAAAAACAAAAGACACAAAGAGTCTACAATTTCATTAATTTTTACACATGAAAAATGGGATATACGAAAGGCAGCATGTTTGAAGTTTCCCTTTTAGTATTGACATGAGAAGAGAATTTGAAGTGACGATTTTCATTCCAAAACTGAAAGTGGGAAGAAAGAGAGAGAAAGTGCAAGTACCTGGCTACAAACATCGCCACATATGTCATCACTCTTCTTGGAATTGTAATAGCCTTCAGACATGGTGAATGAAAAAAGAAGAAGAAGAAGAAAAAAAGCAGAATCTTTAGAGTAGAATACAATGTTTGAGGCCTTCGTGGCTGAAGTATGATGTTTTTGTGTGACTCTGAGTCTCCCCAGCCTCAACAAACACCATACTGTGTAACGCCAGTTACATTTATAGCATAGCCGTTTTCTTTTTCTTTTTTCTTTTCTATTTATTTTATTTTTTCTCTACCCATTTTTTTCTCATATTTATTTTCTTGTAACCGTTCTCTTTTAATTATTTTATATTTGTGTGTTTGTGTTTAATTAAATAAATTTTTAATTTCTTTCTGACTTTCAATCCGCGTATCCATTTATTCCTTTTCAATTTATATTTCTTTTAATAAAAGTATGTATATTTTTATCTGTTATTTTTTCAAATTTTAAGATGGTTTAATTTTTTTTCAATTACATTTTTAATTTAATTAATACGGAAAGAAAAAATTAGCTCTGATGATAAAACAAAGAAAATATATAAACATATAAATAAATGTACGTTGGAAATAAGAAAATAGAAAAAAAATCTTAAAATTATATTAAAAATGAAAATAAATAAATAAATGGTTTCCTTAATTTGAGTCGAAATACATTAAACGATTATTACGAACAAACATATCATCATTTTAGTCTTCAAATCTAAAATTAAAATTTTGCATATATTTTGTTAACCTAATATATTATAAAAAATATAATTAATTAAAACCAAAAAAAAAATGTATGAAAATTTACATATTAGACCAAAAGTTTAGATCTTTCAAAATTTTATTACTAAAATTACAAAAAATCTGTTTGTTATTTATTTATTTTTTATTGCTCCATGAATGGAGGAGGGAAAGGGACTCAGTGGGTCCATTTTTTGACAATTTGCATTGTTGTTTGATTCAGTGTAAAAAGTAAAATAATAAATATTTAATTTTATAGTACATGTAAAATAATTAAAATTAAAAAAAATTATTTGAATTATAATAGGGTTATTAATTAAATTTTAATATTAAAATATGATTTATATTTATTTACAGTACTATTTTAAGGTCATCACTTGCTTGAGAAAGCACAAAAATAAATAAACACTTATTCTAAGTCGTATATTCTTTCCTTATTCTTTTTATTCTCTTCTTTTCTTTCATTTTTATTCTTTTAGAAAAATAAACGCTTCTTTTAATTATCATCTACATTTGTCCTTTTACATTTTTATCATACACTAGAACGTCATTTTTCTTCATGTTTTTGAAAAAAACGTCTATTTAAATTAAAATTACTTTCCAAAAATATAATAATTAAAAAAATAGAGACAAGGATAAGGCTAAAAACGACATGTGAGTAGTTATATATCTCACACACATATTGGTGGTATGTATTATTTTTTTAAGTAATTTTTTTAAGGAAAAAACTAATACAAAAGAGTGTGTATATAAATTTAATACAAAAAAAAACTATTTTTTATTGAAAAAGACAAGTCCATCTAATTACCAAATCAAGATTTATCAAGTGTAAGAAATTCAAATAGTAAATATATAATTTGTAAACTTTGTTTTTCTTTCTTTCACCCTTTTTATTTATAGAGTTGAAAATAAAAAATTGTTGATAGAAATACCTTTCTAAAGAGGAAAGAGCCAACCCTAATTAACAATCCCTTGGAAATTTCAACCTTTGGGATAACTTCCCTTTCATGCCCTTTGAACAATTCAAAAGTTCTTCCCATTTAGATGAGTTGAAAAGATGAGAGAAAATGTTTGATCATAAATAAATTAGAATGATACAATGAAATATTGCAAATTTTTTTTGTCCTTTCACAATTCCTTTAGTTTTAAAGGTAACTTATTTCCTTGTAAGTTTTTTCTTTTCTATTCCAAAAGATTTGTTATTTTTTCTTGGAATTGTGTAACTATTTATTTATGAAAAAAAAGAGATAATGAACACTTTCACATACATTAAGATAGATATTTATATTTATTTATTGTAAGAATATAAAGAGAAACTTAACACAAAACTACCCCTTCAAGTTTAAGAGCATGTAACTAGCAACATAAATAAATATTGATTAACTTGCCTCTTCCTACTAAACTAATTTAGAATATATATATATATATATATATATATATATATATATATATATATATATATATATATATATATATATTTGAAAAATGTCATAAATTTATATTGACTGAATTATATTTTGAATTCTTGATATTTAGGATAAACTTACTTTTTGATGTCCCAATTTAAAATATAAAAAAAGTCAATCTCCAAATGAAAAGAAAATACTTTATCATTTCAATTCATTGTTTAGGATTAACATGTATATTAGTTTTTAATTGAATATTTAAAGAAACGTTTTTTTATTAACTAGAGGGCTTAATACTTCTTAAAAGAAGTTGGGGAATCAAAGTCAAATTCACTTCAGTTTTTAATTGATTGAAAATATAAATAAGTTATTAATATTTAATGAAGTAAACCAATTTCAAAAGTTTCTCAAGTTAATAGCTTTGAACTTACATTTTTTTTTTCAAATTGAGTTTTTATTACCGTTATACAATCTTAGAGACACACTTCTAAATCTTTTACCCCCAAAAATCAAATTTTTAAATGTTTATTATTTTTCATTTCATGTTTATCTAGGAATAATTTTGTAACGTTTAGTGATTGATTTGCATTCAAATATTTGGTGGTTTTATATACATATTAATTGAAAGCAGTAATTTTTATTTATTTTTTAATAACTAGATAGTTATAGTTACTTAAACCAAGTTGGTTTGTTTTTAAGATAAAGTAATTTATTTTTTTCAGTTGTATTATTAAGAATCTCTCTCATCGAAGATTAATTAATTATAAGTTCAGTTGATAGATATTTTATAGGGTTAAATATGTTTTTGGTCTCTCAAGTTTCAGTGAATTTTGGAATTAGTCTTTCATCAAAACTTTATACCAATTTAGTCCTTCATCTTTCAAAATGCGTTAATTTAGTCCTTTTAACTAAATTTTGTTAAGTTTATCTTACGTTTCAAGCACATTTCATGATAGTATTTAAGTTAACATTGAAGCAAAAATGTGTCAAACAGTGTAAATAATTTAAATACTATCATGAAATACGCTTGAAACATCATATAAACTTAACAAAATTTGGTTAAAAGGATTAAATTCACGCATTTTGAAAGATGAAAGACTAAATTGGTCAAAAGTTTTGATGAGAGACTAATTCCAAATTTGGCTGAAACTTGAGGGACCAAAAACATATTTAATCATATTTTATATTAACATCATAGTTTAAAACATTTAAGTTGGTAACTACGCTTTCAACTTTAAAGTATTAGCCATTCTTCTAAACAGTCACAATTTTAAGAAAAAAAAAGGCTGAGTTATTTTTCTTATCATTGATTTATTTTATTCAATTTAATTCCATTATAAATAAAATATTTAATCACTATTTTAATTTCAAAAATGCATTAAAGTGACTCTTTTAATGTTGAATTAAATATTTCAATTTTTTAAAATGTATAATGTGTCTTTTATACATAAGTAAGTGTCTATTAATTTTTTTCTCTTCCCACTTCAACCAACTCTCATAATATATCCTCATGGTCACCTACAACATCATGTGCGTATCTCATAATAATAAGAACTATCGCAAAAGAGTAAACACAACAATTAACCATAAAAAGAAAAAGTAAGTTAATGATGATTTTAGGTAACCAAAATCTATAATTTGAAACACATAAAATGTAATAACACTCACAACATACATTTTTATTCAAAATCAATACATTGTTATAAACTTCAAACCTAATTATTTTATACTCAATTTCTGGATTATCTATCATTAAAACAAATACTCGTGAAGTCAAACACCTGTTATGTAATTTTGAAATAAAATATCACAAACGACCCAAATTTTCTTGGTCTTAATCGCTCATGCCAATATAAATTCACTTATGACATCATCTAAAAGGCGATTTGTGAGTTTAGTAAAATTAGAATAACTTCACAATTTGATCCTTACTCAAAGCATAATACTATATTGACTAATATAACATTTCTCCTTATCGTATTCATACAATGTATAAAATTTTATTCACCTTCCTAACCACACATTCCCTTACATCATCATATTACACATCATTCATGCATAACATTCCTCAAAGAGTCATATTCACTCTCACAATATTACACCTTAAATAACTAAAAACATTCCAACACACACTACCCAACAAACACAAAGGGCACCCAATGCTAGTCAAGTAGAGAGTTTCCTAGGAAAAAATATTAAACTAACGCCCAACGATTTGACATTTCCGCCCAACGGTTTGATACTTTCGCCCACAAAGATCCTCATCGCCTAAAGGTGAAGCCAATTCCAACACCTCAAACCCTTAAACTCTCTAGAATTTAAATTCCAAAATGACACCTAATGACACTTGAGCAGTGCCCAACCCTAACTATCCTTGGAGCTCACTATCAAGCGAGCACCTAGAGGCCTTAACATGGTGTCCAACACTATGGACCATTGGAACTCACTGTTAAGTGAGTACCATGGTGATATTTGAGTGGTGCCTAACAATATAGCCATTGGAGCTCACTACTTGGCTTTTTAAAGTGGCACCCGTCTCTACACTCCCAATGCCTAGCACCATATCAAAGATCAACGATGAATGAATTTAGCTTACACATTTGGCTAAAATGGTCACTTTTACCTCTTTTCTGACTAACTAGTATTAATTCAATGTAGAAATACATGATTCTAAGTCAGTGGCTTAAATTCAAGTGCTCATTCTCAATCATTCACAATTTCAAACAAAACTTAAATACACACATGCAATTCAATCATAAAGTTTCACATATTCAAACCAATAATCAGTTTTACTCAATTCCTCAAGCATTCACATAAAGTATAATCATATAATATATCAACAAGTATAAAGAACAACCAACAACACTAGTTTTCCTTATCTTGGTTAAACAAATCCATATCTCACAGTTACTCCTTATAATATTATTTCTCACATAATGATCTAACTATAAAATTAAAACTCAAATTAGAAATGTAAACATATCATCTTGATCATCGACCAACAAATATTCACTTTGATAAAATTTAAGTCATTTGTTGAATCATAACACATATGCAACTCAAAAAGTAAAACAACCTAAAAAATGGTAAAGAGTGAATTTACTCTATTATTTACTTGATTCAGATAGAAGTGTAGAGTTTTTCACTATGATCGATTTGATGGTTTAAGAAAAAAGTTAGAAATATGGAGAGAAGTGAAATGAAAAATTTAAAAAGAAATATACAAAGATGACAATGTATATAAAATGAAACTCGATTAATAAAAAAATTATTTATTACTTTAACATTTTATTATTAAAATATTTGAGTGTTACCTTTAAAAAGTATAAATATTTTAGACAACTTTTTAGGTTCTCATAATAATTATATGGTTAATTATGTTTTTAATCCCTACACTATAACACGATTTTGGTTTTAATCCTTATTTTAAAGTCTTCAATGGCTAGTACTAATGGTGTTTCACATTAGCATTCCGTTATGGACACATGAAATTATTTATTCCTCGTATGACATTAATTTCACACATGTGATAAATATGAGAGTTGCAATGCTTATATGTCTACTAATAATCAATTTGAGTGGTGAAAAAAAAAAAGACAATGAAAATTAATTCACTTGATAAAGAAAAAGAAGATGAAGTGGAAAATTAATTAATTTCACACATAATTTACCACATAACGAAATGCTAACGTGATACACTGTTTGCCACATAAAAAAGATTGTTTTCGTTGGCCATCGATGACTGAATCCCTACATTTTTTAAGTAAATAAAAAAACAAAATCAAACTTTAATTTTATTAATATAATAATCAAACTCCATTTTTAAAGACCACTAGTTATTTTCTAGATCTTTATATTAATAGATATATTTTTTGAATTCAACTAATTTCTTATAAAAAAATATATAAAAATGTTTATTTTTAATTATATTTTATAAATATATTTTTAAAATGTAATAATATTTTTTATTTTAATAATTATGTTAGAAAGTGGATACATATGCATATAGATATGTATGTGTTTTTACGGTTATTAATAGTAAGGTCAAAATAAATAAATAAATAAGTCTAAGAATGTAATTAAACCTTAAACTATATAAATAATTTGTAAACATTTCGTTAGTCAAATATATAAATTGATACATTTTTAATATAAAGGAAGAAGATTTTTCAATACTTGAGGTTGAAGAATTCGTAAGCATAATAAAGATGAAATTGATATTTTGTTAATGTTTGTGAAGAAGTATACATATTTATGTGGTAAAACAAAGTACTCATATATTTAATATTTAATATTTTTTGGCAAACTACACATGTAACATGTGAATGAAGTTATGGTGGTGCAGAAAGAAATTTTCCATCATTCATAGTAGCAATCCTGTGGATTTATTTTCCAGAAACGGCCCATAATGAAACCCAAACCAAGAATAGACAAAAAATAAAAATACAAAAATACGAAATCTGCATCGTCGTGTGTATGTGCCTTTGAAATTGAATAGCGTCAAAACAAATCACCAATTCTTAGCTTCGGTACATTTCTTCTCTCACTATTACTTTTAGGGTTCTCAATGATGCAATTGTTTTCTATTGTGATCACTGTGAATTGAATTAGGTTTGTTGCTTTTTCAAATTTGTTTTTGTTTTAAGGATTCTGCGACATTCTGTGATCTATGAGGATGGATTTGATGTCTGGTTATAAGGTATGATTTGATCTTGAGTGGTCTTTTGAATTTACAAATTTTTTAGTTCGAGATAACGACAGCGTGCAAGCCGAGCTCATGGTGATTTATCTCTGTTTAGACATTAATGAATTTGGTAATTATTGTGCAGGGGGTTGTTGGGCTTCTTGTTGGCAACGAGAATTCTTCAAACGAAGATAGGTATTTTTCTTTTTTTCTGTAAATGTTCTAAAAACTGTTTTGCTGTGTTATGCACAGCTCTGCTTGTCTGTTTCCTGCGGCGTTCTTGAGCAAATGTAATTGGGGATTTTCTGCAAGCATCATGTTCTGTTGGTTGATCGGTTCTTGTGCTTACTAGTAACTGACTTCTGCTGAGTAAGGGGTCCTGAAGAATATTCATCATTTTCATAAAAAAATATTTTTTTATGACATTCTTGATGTAGTTGTTTAACTGATTATTATTATGGGTTATAGACGTTTTTTCAGATAGATATCATTGATTCTTGCTCGTGGTTGCTGGATAATCTACATTATTGTTTGTTGAAATTGAAGTTCTTTGCTAGTTGACTTATATCTGCTGCCTTCCTTTTTGTTTTCTTTAGGTTAAATATATCATTTCTGACTATTTAAAATATCAAACTTTGTTTCTTTAATTCATTTTATAGTTTTCAATTATGATAGTGCGGAATATCATTTTAGCCTGATTTTGATCTTACTATTATACTTAGTGTCATACATTTTCTTTGTCTTATTTGAATAGATATGTTGAGCGCTTGCTTGACCGGATAAGCAATGGTAAATTACCAGACGACAGAAGAAATGCTATTGCTGAGCTTCAGGGTGTTGTCTTAGAAAATGAAGCTTTTCAGTTAGCATTTGGGGCAATGGGTACGTCCTATCTCTCAACCAGTTTTAGGTTTTTCACCCTCTCCTCTGTTTTAATAGGTTTGATATATTTGCAGGCTTTCCTATAATGCTAAGTGTCTTAAAGGAAGAACGTGATGATGTTGAGATGGTGACACAACTTCTTCCCTATCATGTCTACTTTCTATTGTTTTTCCTGTTTCTTTTTGGCACTAAAGGATGCAGATCATGAAGTTCACTTTTGTAAGGAAGACAATATGGAAAAAGAAAAAAAAACTATAAAAGTTAAAGTGTGATGTTATTTCAACAGTTCGATTATTAAACTCTCAAGTCTTTACTTATGTCAAATGTTAAATTCATCTGTCATATGTAAAGGAACTTCCTAGCTCATACTTTTTTGTGTTAAGCGTAGAACTTCTTCACTCAGATGAATTGTGAAAATTTCTATGAATCAATGTTCTGAAATTTATTCTAGTCAACCACACCCATGGGTTCTATGATGTTCTATTGAGCTTTAGCATTTATTGCTTTTTTCTAGGATTTTTTCATATTTGAAGATATATATATATATATATATATATATATATATATGTGTATGTATATGTATGTATGTATGTACTTACTCTGTTGTGGTATCATGTACTGGCTGTGCTAATCTCATTAATGATGGATACATTTAGTTAGATTGTGAAGGTTCTTGATTCTGGTTATTGAATCAAAAACTGTTACTCTTGCTACCGTCTCTTGTTTCTCAGTCCTTCAATTGTTGAGGGATTTTTTCCCTTTAGATTAGTAACATTTGCTTTAATATATCAAGTCCCAACAATGTGTTAATTGGAAAGTGTATTCCAACAGGTTCGTGGTGCCCTGGAAACTCTTGTAAGTGCATTGACGCCTATTAATCATGCAAAAGGATCAAGTAATGAAGTTCAGCCAGCTTTGATGAACACTGATTTGCTTTCTAGAGAAGCAGACTGTATCTCTCTTCTCTTAAGTTTGTTGGTAAGGATTTCTTTTCTAGAATCAAGGGATGTGTTCTCAGTTATATCACTGAAAGTTTCCTTGATATCTGGACGTATGTATATAAATTGAAATTTTCTCTTAGTTTTTTTTTTTTTTGCTTTTGGGTGTACTTTGATAGGAAGAAGATGATTTCTATGTACGGTATTACACTCTGCAAATTTTGACTGCCCTTCTCACCAATTCTCCACAGAGGTATTGGCTTTATAGCTTCCATTTTGGTTTAATTTCAAAGAATTGATAAATCATCTAGCTCAATGCACCCTTGCTGGCTTCATCTCCAGGTTACAGGAAGCAATATTGACTATCCCTCGCGGTATAACTCGACTAATGGACATGCTTATGGATCGTGAGGTACAAGACTTTAAAGTTCTAATAATTTTAGTAACCTTTTCAGACTTAATTGTTGTTTTTGGTCATATGTCTGCACTAAATATGTTTGTTTAACATATTCACTGATAATTAATTGATGGTGCAATCTGTTTGCTTAAATTCTCAAAATGTACTGTAGGAAATCATCTGATAGTTTTGTTTGCTACTCTTTTATTTTAAGAGAAAGCCCTTTAAATACTAATTCTGTTCAAGAATATTGATGCCTGGGACTATTGTTTATACTGGGAAAGTGATCAAGGTTTACCTTCTAGGTAATAAGGAACGAGGCATTGTTGCTTCTCACTCATCTGACCCGCGAAGCTGAGGTAACTCTTTTTTCTCTAATAGTACTTTTATGCCCATTTCAGTTTTTTTTTTTTTTTTTTCCTTTTAAAACTTGTTTCTTATTGAATAGTTGATGTGTGTCATCTAAATAAATTTAATGATTATAGGAGATTCAAAAGATTGTCGTCTTTGAAGGTGCATTTGAGAAGATTTTCAGTATCATAAGAGAGGAGGGAAATTCAGATGGTGGGGTTGTAGTACAGGTGATAAATGATTACTTTGACTGTACTTTATTTAACTTGCTGTATGACCTACACGATGTATGATATTAATGCATGATTATTGAACATGCACTTATATTTTTTTTTTCTTTTGGTAAAATCCTTTTTTACATAAATATAAAAAGTGAGCATACTTGCTCCTGCTTCTAAATATTGAGTCAATAGTTCTTAGAAGGTGGACTATAATCTAACTAAATCTCATAAAACTAGCTTGTAAGGTGAGATTTTGTCTCACTTACATACTTTAATTTGACCATTTCCTTAGTTAATGTGAGATTCTAACACACTATCTTAATTCAAGGAATGAACATCTCGAGCATGTAATTAGATATTTGTAGGTGATCACTTAGCGATTCGATAATAGGTGAACACGATAGGCCAAACAAACCTTGATACCATCTTAGATAGTAGACTTTAACTTCAACTCAATCTTACGAAATTAGTTTGTAAAATGAAGTTTGCATACACTTACAAACTATGGTTTTGCTATATACCTAGTCAATGTGGGAGTTTCAACAATAGTGTTTGAAGGCCACTTGCCAAAAATAATTTTTATAGACTGTTTTTGGTTTCCATCACTTGATTACATTTTCAGATTCTTTTTTGAGTAACCACATTTTCAGATTTAGATATGGTAAAATAAATCACATAAACAAAAAAGGCAAAACCAAAATGTAGTCAAAATTGTATTATTTGTCATCTTGTGTTGTTTGTACAAGGCACTGAAATTCCCTTGCAATTTTGACCAAACTTTTTTATCTAAATATAATTCTTATTCATGTATGTATTTTGAACATGGTTCAGCTTTATATTGCTTTTGGTCTAGATATTTATTCTTAAATTTCTGTGCAGGATTGTCTTGAATTGTTGAACAATTTGCTACGTAGCAATGCATCTAATCAGGTTTGTTCTTGTACTGTGTTTATCCAGTGCTAAAGCTGGTTCTAATTTCAACTCTGTATGGTTCAGGTGCTACTAAGAGAGACTGTAGGACTTGACTCATTGGTATTGATTTTGAAACTGAGAGGAAGTAGTTTCACTTTTAATCAACAAAAGGTTAGATTCTTTCAATTTTTCACTTTAGTTCATGCTGTTGGTGAACCCTTATAGCTAACTCTTTCTTATAAATACCATGCCAGTAGACAATCAATCTACTAAGTGCATTAGAAACCATTAAATTGTTACTAAAGGGAGGTTCTGAGTCTGATCCTGGGAAAGATATGAATAAACAGGCAAATAAAACTACTCTGGTTCAGGTTTGTCGTGAACTTAGTCTTTTGTGATGCTTGCATAAAATAGCAATCTGGTGATCTTACTCTGCAGTTTTTATGGATTTGTTGTAGAAAAAAGTATTGGAACATTTGTTAATATTAGGTGTTGAAAGCCAATGGGTACCTGTTGCCATTCGCTGTGCGGTAAGATAACTTGCCTTTCTCACGTACAATGCTTTGATGTATTTATTTCTAACATAAAAAAGTTGTGGTAAATAATACACAAACACAAACTGAAATTTCTCTTCATGCTTTCATTATCTTTCGTTCCTTACATTACTTGTGACATCTAGACGTGGTTGTATATCGATTAGATGATATAAGTAATGAGAAAGTGATATTATGCTTGTATTTGGCAATAGTTGTTGTTCAATAGACATTTGTAAAATTAAGTAAAAAGCTAGTCTTGTTGTCAAGGAATCAGTTGAACTTGGAGCAGTGTTACTTGCTAATCGGTCCATGCATGATGCATCCACCTCACTTTTTGATTCACATATAGTTAAAAGTACATTTCCTTTTTTGTTTTAGTAATTGTTCCATTTCCATTTTAGTTGTGGCATTGCTATTTTTTTTGTTCTTAAAATTCTTAGTTTGTGAGAATTGTTTCTGTTTGAAAAAGGATGCTTGGTTTTATACTGCTATCTTTATCAGGCAATGCAATGCATTGGTGATTTGATTGTTGGAGATTCAAAGAATCGCAATCTTCTTGCTGGCAAAGTTCTTGGAGAGGAGCCCCAAGTTGAACCTGCTCTGAACTCTATACTTAGAATCCTTTTGAGAACTTCTAACATGCAAGAGTTCATAGCTGCTGATTATATTTTAAAAAGCTTTTGTGAGGTTGGTTGTGCATATTTCTTTGTTGATTTATGGCATATAAATTTTCTCATCACCACATCCCAGTTAATAAATTTTGACTGAGGTGTGTTTATGCATTTCATTACATACTTATTTTTTCTGCTCCTCCCTTGATTAACCTTATCTAAAACAGAAAAATGCGGATGGTCAATCAATGCTGGCATCTACATTAATTCCACAGCCATATTCAACGAACCATGCATTTCTTGAGGAGGATGTCAGTATGTCTTTTGGCAGGTTTGTTTTGTTGGTGGTGCATTAGTGACTCCCTTGCCTTTTGATAATGTGCTGTCTTCAATCAGCTTAAAGATTGTTGACTGTTCCTTTTCAGCATGCTATTACAGGGTCTTACTTTGGGTGAAAATGGTGATCTTGAGGTATGTGATATGCGTGTGACTACCTATTTGACATGTGTGTCTATTTCAAATTATATTTTTCCTTGCGTGCTAATTCCATCGGGTGGAAATTCTAATAACCTATGGAATTTTTATTTGTACCATGGAAGGAAGTTTTTGTGACATTTTACCATGATAATTATCTGACATTGTATTAAAAATGTAGATTTCTTGCCGAGCTGCTAGTGTTTTATCTCATATATTGAAGGACCATCTCCAATGCAAGGAAAAGGTATGCCAATATTTCCCACTTGATGTATTTTGAGCTATATTTTGCTGCTTGTTATAGCAGAGTTGAAGACTTCAGTCGGGATTAATCTTTATGCATAAATGACGAGTTATATAGCTGAAAAAATTATCTTAAAGAATCAAAGTGGTACACTCACTTATTTTTTGGCTATCAAATTTAAGTTTCCCAAAACCCCCCCAATAGTTTGCTTTTACTATCTATTGAAAAGAGAGGAGAAAATTATCTAAACCACAGATCCTTCTCTTGCCTCCACCTCTTTAAGAAGTTATTATACCCTTTAACAAGATTAGATGACTAAAGAGTAAAAGGAATTGTACAAATAAACTAAACCGTATGTGTTCAAAGTTGATAATCTATTTGACATGCAATAGCTTATTCAAAATTGAGAAATTAACATGTTTTATTCTTTAGCATATTGCTAATAGGGAGATTGTGTGTGGAATGCATACATTCAACTTGTAAATGCTTTTTATGCATGTACGATCAGAAGTTTGTGGCATGGACTACTCGAAACGTTTGTTTGTGCTAGTTTTTGGTTTTTCTAGATTTGTGTATGTATGAACTGAGATTTAAAAAATAATGTTTTGCGAAATCTTACAAGAGTAGTTGTTGCAGGTTTTACAAATAGATATTGAGGCAGCACCCATGCAATCTTTAGGAGCTCCAGAGCCACTAATGCATCGAATGGTGAAATATTTGGCTATTGCTTCATCTATGAAATCTCAAGTTGGAAAGTTTAGTACATCAGAAAATTCTTATGTTCAGGCCATTATCTTGAAATTACTGATTACCTGGCTAGCAGATTGCCCCAGTGCAGTGCAATGCTTCCTAGATGCACGCCCCCACCTTACTTATCTTCTTGAGCTGGTATCAAATTTGTCTGAAACAGTGTGTATAAGGGGTTTTGCAGCTGTAGTCTTGGGTGAATGCGTGATATATAACAAATCCACTGAGAGTGGAAAAGATGCATTTGCAATTGTTGATGCAATAAGTCAGAAAATTGGGCTTAGTTCATACTTTTTAAAATTTGATGAGATGCAGAAAAGTTCAATTTTTGTCAGTGTGAAGTCATCCCTTACCTACCAATCATTTACTAGATCTTCAACATCTAGCATGGTAGATATTGAAGATGTAGATGACAATGATTTGTCAGAAAAGAAAAATCTGGACCATCCAATTCTCTCTTCAATCTTGGATTCCAACTTTGTGAACCTTGTTAAAAGTTTAGAGGCAGATATAAGAGAACAGATTGTGGAGGTTTTTAGTCGTCCAAAAATGAAGGTGGCCGTAGTGCCAGCAGAGTTAGAGCAAAGAAGCGGTGAAAGTGATGCCGAGTACATAAAGCGGCTGAAGTCTTTTGTTGAGAAACAGTGCTCTGAGATACAGGTGAGTCATGAATCTGTTTTTTCTAGGTACTCTACCTGACTTCAATTTGGAAGATGCAGGTTGAATGTACTAAAATATGCCTTCATATTCCATTTGCTAAAATGAGATTCTGGAATTAGTTTTAAATGGTATGCACATGATAATATTACCAAGAACATTCTTGTTATGTGTTTACTATACTATATACTGGAGCCAGCATACATCTTTGAATTTTTTCAGCTTGTCAAGTTTTATGATGGTTTTCACATTAGTCCATAACATTATGGACTAATAATAACTTGGTGTGTTAATAATGATTTCTTTGACATGTTCCTGCGTTGAATAAGAGTGAGATATCGTTGCATTAGGAAGTATGTAGGATGCAGGAGGCAATGCACTTGCCTCCTTATGTGTCTGATTGGTGATAGTTTTTATGTCATCATCTCAGGATCTTGTTCTTCGAAATGCTACTCTGGCTGAGGACCTGGCTAAGACAGGCAGTACTTTGCAGCCTGAGCAAAAGGGGAGTGGGGGCTCAGACAGAATCCAAATAGAGACACTCCGTAGAGATCTCCAAGAAGCATCTCAAAGATTGGAGAAGCTCAAGGAAGAAAGGGCCAAAGTTGAATCAGAGGCGATACATTATCGGAACTTAGCTGGAAAGACAGAAGCTGATCTAAGGAGTCTGTCCGATGCCTACAATAGTCTTGAGCAGGCTAACTTGCAATTGGAGAATGAGGTGAAAGCACTGAAGAGAGAAGGACACTCAACATTCCCGGATGTGGAAGCAATAAAATCTGAGGCCAGGGAAGAAGCTCAGAAGGAAAGCGAGGCTGAACTGAATGATCTTCTTGTATGCCTCGGGCAAGAACAAAGCAAGGTAGACAAACTTAGTGCAAGATTGCTGGAGTTGGGTGAGGATGTTGACAAACTACTTGAAGGCATTGGTGATGAAGCAGGGGCCGCTGGCGATGAAGATGATGAAGACGATGAATAATACATTTTTATCTCTTCCTCACTTCATACATTTTATGTTGAATTGTACAGTCTAACTCAAAATATGAAGAACGGTTCGTTGCTTATATTCCACCATAGTTGGATTTTAAATTATGATTCGTCGAGGACCTGTTTCTTGCTGGTTTATTTTGTTATATTCAGGGGTGATTAAATTGTCTCTTCATTTTCTTTACTCTCTTTTACAGTGTAAACGTATTCAATTTGTGAGAAATCATTTGGAGGACAATATTTGTATTCTTCTAATATATTTATGAGGACTCTGTTGTACAGTATGTATTTTCTTAGAAGGTACTATGTACGCCAAAATTATTTTCTAAAATTATATAAACTTCTGTGGAATGTTTCCCAAGAAAGTTCTCAAGAAATAGGTCCAAGCACAAAAATAACTCAACTGGGAAGTCAATTCTTTTATAGCAACTTCCAAACCCTAAAATTAACTGTTTTTCTGTGAGATTGTAGTCCATTATTACTGTGAGATTGCAGTCCATTATATAAACTTGTGAAATGTTTCCCAAGAAAGTTCCCAAGAAATAGGTCCAAGCACAAAAATAACTCAACTGGGATGTCATAATTCTTTTATAGCAACATCCAAACCCTAAAATTAACTGTTTTTCCGTGAGATTGTAGTCCATTATTACGCAGAGAGGTTATTGACAACATATCAGCAATTCCATCATATTTTATAATACGTTTGACTCCGAACTACTAGATCTTATCAGTGTGTACTACATGGAGAGATGAAGTAATACAATACAATATGTTCGTAATCACAGGGCATTAAAATTTATAGATTCTCCCAACAAAAGTTGCATCTTCCTTTTTCATGAAGTTCAGTGATGGCCGAGAAAGTCAGGAAGGTTGATCGTGAACTCTGGGCATGGTAATAATGGCCTACATCGAAATGCATCTAGGAGTAGATTGTCTTGACAAGGATTTTCAACAAAAAGTTGTTTCTCTGTGTAGTCTTATCATTGCTCAATAAAGACATGTCAGCAAGATAATCTACAAGATGAGTGCATCGACAAAGTCAATGAAAGCCATAAAGAACCTTCCGAGGATCCAATTGTCCACTGCAATAGCTTGATGAAACAGTAGAGAGTTCCTGATATCCCATCCACTCTTCTGAGGGCTTCAAGAAAACAGGAGTTTCAATAGCTGCAGAACTCACACATATCATCATCTTGTAATCATCATCTCCCAAATCAGGGATTGCCTTGGCCTTCTTGGCCCAGGGATTCCACACCACTGCACTCTCATCATAATCACAACAGATCAGAAATGTAAATGTGAATGCCAAATAGATTCATACAATGCCATGCAAAAAAGTCTTAACTACCTGCATCTGGCATTCCTTTCTTCTGGAGTACAAAAGTTCTTTTCTTCTCATGGTCTATGATGGCAATTTTATTTGGACTGTGCAAGTACACTCTGTCAATCTACAAAGGTAACCAAACCACACTTGTTCTTAGAAACCTCTTGAACAAAACATGATTAGGTATCTCACAAATATTCCAAAAAAATGAGAAAATTTATGAGCAGAAGATGAAGCTATTATACCTCACCATCAAATGTAAGTGCATCAGCCTGTTCTGTGAACCGTGATCTGTTCATCAGATTGTCAAAGTAATCAAGTGTCTCCAACCCCTCAATACGCACTTCACTGCAAATTCATTCAACCTCTCTTAGACTCATAGTTAAGCCAGATATGATGAATTGGAACAATCTATATCAGAATTAGCAATTAATGTATATGTAAGATGCACACCTAATATCTGATCCTGATAAATAGTTGCGTAGAGCAAAGGAGAAAGAAAAGGCTTTGTTATCTGTGTTTCTAACTCGTGGAATCAGAATTAGCTTGTCAGCACTGAGAGAGATGCGAAGCCGGAACTCAAAACTGCAGAAGCAGCCACACAAGTTAGACATTTTTGCTGGTTCCATTCAGCAGAACTTCATCTTTTTTAAACACAGTTTGATTGAATCCATATATACATGTACCTGTGGGGTGTCTTTAAATCAACTTTTGTTGACTTCAATATTAGATCCACTGACGAGTGATTGTCTAAGGGAGGAGGAAGAGGTGAAGAATCCCTATCCAATGACCACATCCTGTTTCTTGCAAATCCATGTTGTTCAAGTGAACCAAGATCACCAAACTGAAACAGAAATAGCATTGAAAATGTTGGATTTCACAGCAACACAAGCCAATGATGTTTTCACCACCAGTGTGATGAACTGAGACTAACCCTTGCAAAACAAGCTGATATCCCTCCTCTGATTGCTTTATGCTGTTTCCAGTTAGCCTGTTCAGTAGAAAATCACCATAAAAGACAGTAATGAGAATTAAGAAGAAACTTGATCCTCAAATAAGATTCAAGGTTGGCAATAATGAAATAGAGAAACATGAATTCAACTTTAAGCACTAATACTATATATTACCTTACTGCTCATAAACAGAAGTTCTTCCTTCCTGTGATTCTTCCAAGAAACAACTTGTCCTCCATACAGAAGCACCTGAAATAATATATTCATGAACTGTTACATGAAATTACCACTTCCATATAAATATTTTCAAAAAAACCATGGCTGATTTGTATCTAACTTCAAAAGTTGATAATAAGCCACACAGTTCATAACTATAAGCATAAAGTATCATGAAGGCAAAATTCCATTTTCCTGCAACAAAATAGAACCTTTAGATCATAGTTACAACAGAAACAAAAAAGATGAAACAAACCTCAGCTGATGAACCTTTTGGCTCAGTCAATATAATCCTTGGCAATCCATCTCTGTCATGAAATATATTCAACGGCATCTGTGTTGGCTTACTGCAACCAAAACCAGAAACACACTTCAGTTTCATCTCCATTCCACCCACCACACACAAGCAAAAAAGACATATTATTACACAAAGGATTGATCTTTGTGAACCCTTTTGCAACACAAAAAGACCCTTCAGAAAAATGGACGAGATTTTCAGTTTCCAAGGAGAAGAAAGCACAAGGAATAAGAAAGACACAAGCACCTATTGAGTCCAATGAAAAAAGGGTTAAGCTTTCTTTGTTGGCGGCTATCTTTCACTACAATATTATTAAAAGTGTGTGTCAGTTTAGAGTTCCAAGAGACAGAGGCAATAACTCTGCGTTTCTTTGTTAGATCTTTAATGTTATGAATATATATATAAGATTATGATGTTTATGAAAGCGTGAAGGAGAAAAGAGTGAAGCTGGTTAACGTTGAAGTTGGAGAATATCCAACAGAAATCAACCGTTAGCATCGGATTCTCTGTTGCTTTTGTCTTTTTCAAAGGTAACTATCTGAAATGTTGTGTTCTGGTTGGTCCACCTTGTACACGTGACCAATACCTGTGCCATGTTATTAAAGTATAAAAAAAGAAAATACTATACTATATCATAATATGAACTATGAACGGTGCTGCAAATCGCATAAAGTTGACCAAAATCAAATTGATGATCATATTGAAATTGAGTTTGGTGTTTCTGATATGTTTCTGTTCAGTGGGACTTTACTGTCTTCAATATTTCCATACACAAATGAATGAAATGAGATGATGACTCACATTGTAGAAATTATTGGGAATGATAATCACAATTTTTCAGTCATTAATTTAAGTTAGTGGTTTTGGAATGTGTTGAGTTCATAACTAAATATGGTGACAATCGATACAAATAAATGTTTTGAGTAACTCTTTGAATTGTATGAATCTCATTGCTGTTTTTTTAAGAAATGTTTGAGTAATTCTTATGCTATAAATAAAAGTTCTTTTTTATATATAATTTACATGAATCTAAAATTCTAAGTTTTTTATTAAATAAATATAAAAGGTTAAATATTATTAAAGAAAAAATAAATAAAAAATTTATAAATTTATTGCGTTAAAATTTTAAATTAAAAATAATATCAATTTTTTTATGTAAATTCAACTTGTGTTTTATTATGTTTTATTAGTATTGTTTCTAACGGATGAATCTTTCCTCAAATATTAAACAATAGTTTATAAGAGAGAAAAAAAAAAAAACACACCAATATAAAAATATGTGCAAAAGTTATTATTCTTTTATAATTTTTTGAATAAAAGATTGAGTTCCATAGTAATATAATATGATCAAATGTTTCTTTTCTACGTGTGTTTGAATCGGTAAGAAATTGTATAAGGTTAATTATGTTTGTAGTATTTTAAATTTGACTAATTTTTTAGTTTTTGTAAAATATTTTTTTATAAGTTTCTGGATTTTGTAAATGTTTTTTTCTTTTCTTGACGTTACAATTGTTTTCCTTGAAATAATGTCCTGAATTTTATTTATTTTTTATTTTTTTACGGAATCATCTTTTCATTATTTTTGTTAAACAAATAATTGTCATGACGAGAATTTATTTTTTCTTCTAAAATTTGAAATTAAAAGATGCAACTTTTAATTTAGAGATTGAAAGGAAAAAAGAAAGACACTAAAAATTAAAATTACACATATTATATTGTAAATAATTATATGAATGATAATATAAAAAATATAATCTGTCACTTATTTAAAGACAAATTATAGATATAACAAAACATTTTATAACTATAATACAAATTTATACAGTTGGCATTACAATAAAGAAATGTGACAAGGATAATTGATGTGATAATATATAAATAAAAATATAAGAAAAAAAGTATTATATGATTAAATAAGGTAATTCACTTTTATATACAAAGTCTTTATACATTTATATCACAATTACAATTATTTTAGAAATTTCATAATTATTTTAATATTTTACTATCATATACCATCAAATTTTACAAAATGAAATGGTTAATATATATATATATATATATATATATATATATATATATATATATATATATATATATATATATATATATTTTTTTATTTAGTCATTAGGTTCAATTTTAAAAGTTGATATAACGTTTATTTAATATTTAATTTAAAACCCTTTATAAAATTTGTCATTAATTTAAAATCATTTTTTTTAAATTTTTAAATTTTTAAAAATTTAACACACAGAAGTAATTATTATTTATAATTTAAATATATAATCATAGAAAATAAAATTATTTAATTTTTTGAAAATATAATTTTGTTTTTGATTAAAATCTACAAAATTATATAATTGTTTAAAAACGTATTATATTCCCATCAAAAATCGAAAGGTAATCAATTCACGTTTTTAAAAAGAAAAAAAATTGAAGATCAATTTTATCCGTAAGAAAATACAAAGATATTAAATACCTTTGACTCTATAAACTTAAAGTACATTATTTTCTCAATTTTGTTATCATGTGATGGCGATTGCTTCCTCTTTAGAACATTTTCCGATACAATAATTTAATTTAATTGTTTAATTCTCTTTTTACAGAATCTTTTGTCACTGTGTAATATTTAAAAAATACCCATCTAGTTTAATTAAAGTATTAAAATCTTGAATTTTTAGTTTTATACAATTAAACATTTTGTTTCATCTCTCGAACCATGAAAAAAGCTACATCAAACTTAAAAAAAAAAGGTTAATATTGAAAAATAGATATATTTTTATACAGAGAAATATTTGGGTTTGTGATCACAGCTATGCTAGGAATAGAAGTTGCTTTCTATCTACGCGGATTTGAGTGGACACAAGAAAATCCAGAAACAAACAAATCCGATGTGGGCCTAACCCATCTTAACACATCCCTATTTGCCGCACAGACCTAACCCTAAACCTAAACCTAATCTAACTCTAACCCTATCCTTACATGCCAATCAAAGATCACTACACTTTTTAATCAATCTCTGAATCTATAACCCAAACCCCACACAATTCAATTGATGTAGACTTTTAATTTAATCAAGTTCAATTCAAATCATTCGACTAATTGTATTTTCAAATTTAATAAATTTATGTAAAAAATTAATTCCAATTATGATCTAGTTCACTTGTAATTAAATATAAACAATAGTCGTGCTTTTTACATAAATTTGGACTGTTACACTTTTAAGTAGAATTAATTGTGCTCTGATTAATGGTTATAATATTTTGTCTAGTGTTAATGTTCGATCGTAATAATTGGTATCAAAGTTAAGGTCAAAAGTTTGATTCTGGTGAACAATTGTTAAGGGTTTGGTCTAGTCGTTGTCGATCGGTATACATTCCAAGTAGGGTTAAATATATTTTTGGTCCCTCAACTTCCAGTGAATTTTGAAATTATTCAATTTCAAAACTTTTGACCAATTTAGTCATTCATCTTCGAAATACGTGGATTTAGTCCTTTTAATCAAATTTGTTAAGTTTATTTGATGTTTCGTATGCATTTCAGAATTGTATTTGAGTTGTTGATACTATTTGACACATTTTTGCTTTAATGTTAAGTCAAATACTATTATGAAACGCGTTTGAAATGTCAAATAAACTTAACAAAATTTGATTAAAAGAACTAAATCCATGTATTTCGAAAGATGAATGACTAAATTGATCTAAAATTTTGAAATAGACTAATTCCAAAATTCACTAAAAGTTAAAGAACCAAAAATATATTTAACCCTTTCAAAGTATTGTTTATTTTGAAACGTATACTCTATTATGCTTTTATCCTTATAAAATGTTTCAAAGAATGAAAAAAGAAAGAAATATTTAAATCGTTTTTTCCTCAATTTTTTCTAAACGATGTAAAATTATTGACCGTCATAGGAAATTTGTTATAATTTTACTCTAATCCAATCTAACAAACACTTTATTAGTAATCTATGATTTGTTTGTGGACAAGTTTGCTGAAGATTTTTGGTTGTATTATAGTATTACATACAAGGGGCGGTGATGAAGTGACCGAAGCATGTTAATTATAGCTTCATACAAAAGTTGGTCAATTTCATGCTACACAAACTTTCTTAAAAAGTAGAACACTACTCGTGCTGCCTTTAACAAACCACCACAACTTGCACACTAAATTTTAGGGTAATGTTTAAGGCCCATTCAAATGCTAGAATATCGAGGAGTTTAGATTTTCTATTGATTCTTTTGATGTTATCTTCTGTTGAACATTAAAATACACACTGTATTTAAATGCTGGAATATTGAGAGGTGCAAAATGGAAAACCTAAAACACTTCAGATTACTCGTGTTACTTTTGTTTTACATTTCATCACCACAACATTAGATTAGATGTGGTTTCAACCTATTTTTGTTTTAAGAAAAAAACTTTTTAAACCACTTGTACCCGGTTGACAATTCACTTTTAAAAATATTTTGATCATTAAGAAAAAATTAATTTTTATATTTGTTATTGTTCTTTTTTTCTTTTTACCTAGGTTCTTGCACTAATAAAAAATTTCATATTATATAGGATTTTCTTTTGCAAATTTGTTAAAAAAGTTTGTAATAAATTTTTTTTTCTAGGAATCTTGATTGACAAGTAATTTTTTGTGAATAATTATTTTCTACAAATTATAAAATTCGCAAATATTTCTTACAAAATTTGTTGTGAAAAGTATTTTATATAGAATATTTTACAAAAAAATTTACAGTATTTTTTTATAAATTGTTTTTCATAACAAAATTTATAAATATTTCTTAAAAAAAATTCAAAATAAAATTTGCAGAGTTTTTTTAGTAGTGTTGCTTTATGTGAATATTAATTGTATATGAGATTTCATTCATTGCATCTTCTATGTTCAAACTGGTTTTGCATTTATAAATTTTGTAGTTTATTGGGACTAGAAAAAGCGATATAACATAATTTTTTATTACGAAATTGACCTACAATGTGATAAGGCTATAGATTCTATTATAGCATTAATGTTTAAGCTAGGTTATTGAATGAGAGGAAATTTATATTATATGGTCATCTGAAAAGTTTATTTAAGGTAAGATAATTTCTATTAGACATAGGCTTTCAACAATAGTTAAAAAAAATAAAAAGAATAAAAAAATTATAACTTCTTTTCTAAAGTATAAAGATCAAACAAAATCAAAATTCCGGATAAATTTCAAAATCACATTATAGAGGGAAAAAAATCCATGTGCCATGCATAGAGTAAGTAATAAATATGAATGTTTTAAACATTTAACTTATATAATTCATAACCGCACAATAAATATAATTAATTCTTGATTGTTGTTTTCTGTATAACGATACATTCAATGAAAAACTACATTGAAATAAAAACAAGTGAAGTAATATTAACTTATCATATTTCAAATTGTCAAATTTGTATAAAATGTTGTCGATCTTTTTATCTATTTTTATGAAAAAATGGATTTGGATCCAAAATCTAATCTAATTATTTGAATCCAAAATAAGCGTGGATTAAATCATTAAAAATTCAATCCATGATCATCCCTATATATAGGTGTATTTGATATAAGAGTTTTGATTTAAACTAATAAAGTTTTATTGACACCAAATGTACAACCTCCAATATTTGAGTGACGATATTAATGACATATAATATAAATAATAAATTACTCATCATCAATTAAAATTAATTTATTGATGGAATTAAAATAAAAAATATTGAATTCTCTATTAATTTTTTTTCTGTTGTTTTTATGCTATGCCTTCAAAATGTAGTAATGATTATTAATTTTAAAATTTTTAAATATATTAAAATTATGTTTAAAATATTAAAATAATGTATTTTTAATATTCGGTATAAATCAATAGAAAAATCGAACTCTACAAAACGACATACGTCTTCCACTTAACAAATGATATATGTTATATAATAATGATGTAAACTTAATTGAATGATTTTTTTTTTTCGAAATTAAAATTATTTAAAATAGTAAAAGAAAAGCCGTCAAACCTATCATTTATAAAAAGATGTGCAAATACAATCATCTATCATTTATTTAATAATAATAATAATAATAATCACAAATTATAAACACCCGTTTCCCTATTGAGTATCACTAATCACTAGCTAAAACCTCATCAAATTCGAACAAATATCATTAACTAAATCGAGAAACAATATAGGCAATCATAAAATTGAGTTCATGCACGTAACTCCAAGATTCACCAACAATTCACCATTTCAAGTTCCTACGAAATGTTCGTCCTTTTGAGTTTATCACAAAAGCAAATGAAATGGGACATTAAAATCTTCCATAGATATCATCATTACCTAGTGATGAATAATTTGTGTTATTTACGTGATTTATAGCCAACAACACAAAGGAATATGTATGGGAGAGAAAAAAAAAATGAATGCATAAGGACAACAAAAAGATTCCTATTTAGTGACGCATTTGAAGGAATGAAAACTGTTGAAACATGGGCCACAAATTAAAGTAGGGTTGCTCATTACCATTATTCTCAAACAATAATTCATGGAAAAGTGAGTTTAAGACGGTGATGCCTCTTGTTTTATACAAAAAGGATAATAAAAAAAAATCAATAGCTTTATATTAAAAGCAATGGTTCCAAATCAAAAATGGAGGATAGAGATCATTGTGTGCAATTCATATATAATTATATTTCTTTCAGCAGTGGGTGCAGAAAGAAAAAAAAAAAATCTTATCTTTGGGCCCAACAATATGATTGCTGAATTTCTTTTTGCACTCATTTTTCCTCTTACACTATTTTTTTTGGGCTTTTAGTATTTTTTTTTTTGTAAAATTCATTTCAAACATATATTGCAGAAGGAAAATAATATTTTGACAAAGTTTGATTAGACAAGTTTTGATTGTAAGGCCCATTAAAATCAGTTTCTCTTTTCTGCCCTAATGTGTAAGGGCTGGCCTTAATCTTTTGGGCTTAAGGGCTGGCCCATAGGGTGCAAAAGCCCTAAAGCTGTTAGGGTTCCCTTGTTAGCCTCACTTTTGCAAATTCGTACCTAAACACTGCCCCTTCTGTTTCAGAGCTCTGCTAGGGTTAGTCATCACCCTTTCCGAGCGAACTTCAACTTCTCCACTCCATGTAAGTTATTTGCGAGCTCGTTGTAGCTTCCACTAACTCTTCTGTGGTGTTTCCGTGGGACTCTTTTGATAACCCCTTCTGCTATATTTTCTTGGTTTCCTTCTAGCCGCTGTTCTCCTTCCTTGAGCTGCTGTGCTCTTACCTTCTGTGTCGAGGGTGTGTAGGGCTGTCTTGCTAGCTTATTTCCAGGTAAGGGAAGCTAGAACCCTATTGTTTGGTGCAATGATGGTAGTTTTGATGATGTTCTGTGATTTTCGTGCTTATATGTGGTTGCGAGTGTATGGCATGATTTGTGTTGTTGTTTGGGCATGAAACTGTGTTGATGGCAGGGAGGAACAATGGCGAAGTCTGTTAAACTCGCCTAAGCGAGCCTGTCTCGCCTAGGCGAGATTAATAGGGACTCGCTTGTGTATTTCTCCACGAAGGGTCGCCCAGGCGACCCACTGCACTTTTTGGGCGAGCGAACGTCTCGCTTAGGTGAGGAGGGTCTCGCCTAAGCGAGAACGCGCGTAGGGTTCTAATTCTGGAGGTCGAGCTCTCGCCTAGGCGAAGGAAGCTCGCCTGAGCGAGGGTCCTCCTCGCCTGGCGAGACCTTTCTGCCTGAGCGAGATGCTGGGCAAGAAAGGGGTTGGTCTTGATGTTTTCTTGATTTTAAAAGTGGACAACATGCTTGTATGAGTATTACCTTTAAGTTTATGAACTGAATGGTAGGTATGAATGAGGTGGTGTATGAGTTGTGATTTGTGAGTTTTAACATGATGTGAACATGATAATTGTATGAGATGATTCATGGAATTGAAATGATGAGTTTGGCATGAGTTCGACATGAGACATGAAAGGGTTGGTATCAATGTGGCATGGTAATGGCATGAGACAGGGTTCCATACTCTGGGTTCGAGAATAACGAGTTGGCATGGTTTGGTTGGGAAAACGGAAGAGGTGGATTGCGAGAATTTTTACGTATATGTATATAAATTGTATGTATGCATGCCGAATCTGTTTGATTGATTAAGAAAGTTTGGTCCGTGTCAGTACGTAAGTCCTTGGGGATCTCTAGGTGAGATTCCCAGGGTCGTGCTTCAGTGGTCGGGACGTAATCCCATGGCCCTGTTAGTGGGTGTCCATGGTGGTGCCCCATCTATATAACTAGGTAAGGATTCAAGGTAAGGTTACATCCTAACACTCTAAGGAGTCAGTTAGTCTCACCTAGAGCGGACTGACTCCTGTGGTGAGAGTAGTAGGAGGCCCGAAATTCATTAAGGGCTAACCTTGTGGTGAGGGAAAATTGATTCATTATAACACTTGTAACACATAGCTCGGGGGTGAGCAGAGGTATCCACCACAAGTGCAAGCATCCGCTGAATCCGACCAGGTTATATGTATCCAGATGAGTCGAGTCGAGTCGTAGTGTATTGCTTGGGGAGTAGTGACATGCTTGTGTGATGTATGTATGATGGACTGTGAATATGAATCTGATTTAATTGATGATATGATTTTTGGCTCTAGCTTACCCTTTGCTCGTTTGATTGTTTTGTGTGTGGTTCTTCTCTTTTGCGATGATCATCAAATTATTGATGTGAGCAGAAGCGAGAGGTTCTCGCGGTCAACAGGGGAACGATGCTCCGCTGCATAGCCCATCTGGGCTGGAGCTGATGTTTTATTTCTTTTGTTGGACTTCTCTTAGGGCCACGGCCCATGTATTCTGTTTAACTTGTTATCTCTTCAATTCCTTTTAACTTTATATCTAGTTTATCCTGTGGCACCGTGGTGTGCCTTACGTTGTAAGGAGTGGATTTAAACTCCAGGATTGCGCTACGATATTATTCTAGTGTGACGTTTCTTTAATTACGTTATTAATTAAATGGGGTGTTACATTGACAAATAACTATTTTTGATAAAAAAACTCTAAAATTTTATTATTTTATTTTTGTAACTTCTATACAAAAAAAAAATTACACTATTTAGTAATTTTGTCAACTTTGTCAAAAATTTGTTTGCCAAAAAAATATTTTTGACTGTGTGAAATTTTAGAAAATGATATTTTAGAAGTGATAGTGGTTTAAAAATAGTGAGTATCGATTATTTTAATATTTAAAGATTTTAGTATAAATAGTTTTGTTTTAAACGAGTTTCATTATTTTAAAACACACAATCTCTTACTTGTCTCTAAGTGTTCTCTTTCTTTGTTCGCCTGATTGAAGATATAAGACCGTAGCAGTGATCCTCGCGGCGAGTTCTTCAATTTGAACCGATCAATTTCTTCATTTGCGTAAGTCTACTAAAAAAACTCATATTTTCTGCCAATTTTGTTTTGAAATTTTTTCCGTAGGACCTACAAATTTTGTTGTGAAATTTTTTTTTGCGAGAAATTGCTACCAATTTTCCTGCAAAATATTTTGTATTAAACACTTTTCGCAACAAATTTTGTAGAAAATACTTGCAAATTTTATAATTTTGTAGGAAATGATTACCCACGAAGGAATTACCTGCCAATTAAAATTCTTAGAAAAAATGGCAGAAAAATGTCTTTTCTTGCAAATTTTTTTAACAAATTTGCAAGAAAAATCTCATATGAGAATTTCTAGTAGTGTAAGTTTCAGCCATTTTTCCTTAGTCTTCTTTTAGTTTCTATTGCACGTGAGACTTTTCTGCTTGCATGTGTTCTTTTGATCTTCTATATGAGTCTTTCTTGATCAGTGATCATAACGGTAGATCCTAATCATTCTTGTTCTTAGGTATAAATAGAGAATTCTATGGAACTAAGGGTGTTTTGGTGTTCCTTGAGTCTTTTGAGCTGTTTGAACCACTTTGTCAAGTAAGTGGAAGTAATTTGTATTGTTTATGTGAGTGAGTTTGATAGAGAATGATATTGGCATGTTTGTGATTGATTGAATTTGGTAATTATCATTAATTGTATGAGTCATTTTGGTATGTAAACTGTTTAATGAATCTTGCATGATTGGTTGATTGATTGTGAAGGAATTTGGGAAAATTGTAGGATTTGAGTCATTGATTAAATTGGTACCAACTCATATGCTTTAAAGACTGTTTTAGACCAACACATAAAGGAGGAGTACCAATTTGAGCTATGAAACAGGTCCTGATTTCCCAAAAACCTTAAATTGAGATTGCTGATAGTTGATACAACGTTAAGCCTCACCATGGCAATGTTGAGCGTTGGCTTTTACGAGTTGATCAGCGCTGAGCTTCACTATGGCAACGTTGAGCGCTGGTTTTACGAATTGATCACCGCTGGGCGCCACTTTCTAGCGCTAGGCGCTACCCAGTTTTCAATACTGCATCCTCTTAGTAAAATGAAGATTCCCGCTTCGTTAACCATCAAATCAAACTAGAATTTTGACAGCTGATCCTAGACAAGTGAATCTTCATTTTAACCAGTGAGATCTTTGTTTTAAAGTTTGTGGTTAGAGAAATGATTTTCACCATTTTGATGTGTTTTTATGTATAACACCATTTTCCTATTTTCCTGTTTTGGTTACTCTGGATGATCTATGTATGCTTGAACTATATTCTATAGTCCTTATTGTTATAAATTGAATTGGATATATGGTTATGAGCATGAATAGTGTTGTTGATGAAAGAATTTCAAGAAGAATTTCTTTATGGTTTAGTGTATACAATGATATAAGGATTCATTATTGGTTGGTATCATGTGTCTAATACCTGCTCACACTCAAGTAGAACATAGTAGATGATTATGTGGTGAAAAGATGAGGAGGTTTAAGTATATATATTAAGTATCATATACCCTTTTAATGTCTATAAGTTATTTTTCTAAAATAAACAATAATATACATACACCTCCATTTTCTCTACATATTAAATAATTTCGTAAATTTTATATATATATATATATATATATATATATATATATATATATATATATATATATATATATATATATATATATATATATATAATAAATATAATAAATAGAA
>Ga0214545_1002538_pt1 | contig 35176 bp, 19 predicted proteins | sample CNSS4metaG_FD_160064 | JGI IMG/M metagenome (GOLD analysis project Ga0214545, IMG submission 160064) | Root nodule microbial communities from cowpea collected in UCLA plant growth center, Los Angeles, California, USA - CNSS4 | ecosystem: Host-associated > Plants > Roots > Nodule | place: USA...
ATATATATATATATATATATATATATATATATATATATATATATATATATATATATATATATATATAATATATATTATATATATTATATATATATATTTTTTTTATATATATTTAATATATTATATAAAATTATTTTTTTTTTTTATTATATATATATATATATATATATATATATATATATAACACATATCATATTCTAATATTTTTAAAATAAATATATTAACATATCGTAAATACGTGTATATAGATTATAACTTGATATCAATATAATATTATAGCAACGTTATAATATTATCATTTTTTTCTATTTTCCTTCTACTATTTATAATAGTAGAAAGTAGGATCATATTGTAAGAGTATAATTGATTTTTATAGATTTGCAATTTATCTCTTCTCAGATCCTCAAGCAACTTTCAAAATATGTTCTACTTCAATTTCTCATTTATTTCTACAACAACAAAAAAACTCAATTTTATCTTTTATTTATTTTTCTTTTTTCAGTTATCTTTAATTATATTCTCTTTACTTCTTTCTACATTACCAATCACATCCTAAATAACTGAAAAATCTACAACTATTGTCTGCATTTTAGTAAAAAATATGATTATCTTTATTGATCTTATCCACTTTTAACATCAAGGGTTAAAAGAAATGCTCATAACTACAATTAATTGTAAATTGTAATAGACGTAACATTTGCATAAATTTTAAATTGGCACTCACAACCTTATTACTAGTTAATCTTCACGTAACTACCCATAGATTATGGTGAGGTCTAACTCATTTGGAAGCTTAGTAATTTCATCTTCTAAAATTGCATTTATATATCATTTGAGTAGGGATGTCGTAAAACAAAATAAAAAATGGAGCCCCTCGTCTTGGAATTTGTATATTCAAAAATCACTTTTATGACGAATAAAATGTCATTTTAAAAATTATGGAGGTGCTGCTAGAAATTATGGGGGTGCATGAAGATAATACCTAACAAATTTATGTAAGAAAAGTACGGCCCACCCGGCCCAAACACATCTCAGTTAATTTGAAGACGTGGTACTGGAATGTGAAACAGTACAACTGTGACAACTGCACCTTCTTAAACTGAACTGTACCTACACCCGCCACGTGCAACGCGAGGCCATTCATTATTTGTTCTGCTTCTTCTTCTTCACTGCACTGAAACAGAAACAACGGTGTTGCTGATCACATCGCATCTACAGCAACCGTTTAAGCCATTTCGAGTTGCATAGCAGCGATGGCCGAGTAAGTCAACAACTAATCACATCACCACTCGCATTGTTTTGCTCTTTGCGGCATCGATGTTCAATTGAATTTGTGGTAGTTTCGAACTAAAATTGAGATTGACAGGGTTGTTACTTCAGCTCCCGGAAAAGTGTTAATGACCGGTGGTTACCTCATTTTGGAGCGACCCAACTCAGGACTTGTCCTCAGCACAAACGCTCGTTTTTACGCCATCATCAAACCCCTTCACCACGAAATCAAATCCGATTCCTGGGCATGGGTCTGTGTATTCTTCTTCTTCTTCTCTCTTCGCATTATTTGCTATTATCTTTTACTCACTTCTCTTATTGATTTTCATTCAGGCTTGGACAGATGTCAGGTTAACCTCTCCTCAGCTTTCCAGAGAAGCTCTTTACAAACTCGCGCTCAAAAATCTTGACATCAAAACCGTTTCCTCAAGGCACGTTTTCCGTTTCAGATTATTTGTTTCACTGTTAGCAAGCAATGTAGAAATTGTATGTTTGGTCGCTTTATTACTGTGCTCTTTGTGGTTTCTCAATGTTTGATGTAGTTTCTGTGATTGGTTAATTATTTCAGTGATACGAGAAATCCTTTTGTGGAATACGCGGTGCAGTATTCCGTGGCTGCTGCTTATGCCACGTTTGACCAGAGTAAAAAGGAGGTGTTGCACAAACTGCTTTTACAAGGTGATATGACGCTTCTCCACCCTTTTGAAAAATGAAAAACAAAACAGGTTTAAACGTTCGATTTTGTAACTGGATTGATCTTGTAGGTCTTGACATTACAATTTTGGGTTCCAATGATTTTTATTCGTACAGGAATGAGGTAATTTACCCTTTGCTTTCATGATTTGAGCATTTAAAAGTTTTGACCAAAATATTTATTTGTTAATAAACGTTTCTGCAGATTGAGAGACGTGGACTCCCTTTGACGCCAGAATCGTTGGCCTCCCTTCCACCTTTTTCCTCCATCACCTTCAATGCTGATGGTGCTGATGGGGGAAATTGCAAGCCTGAAGTGGCTAAAACTGGTTTGGGCTCATCTGCAGCGATGACTACGGCTGTAGTTGCTGCCTTACTTCATTACCTGGATGTTGTGAAGCTTTCCTCTTCTAAGAATCACCGGGAAAGGAAAGATGTTGCTGATCTTGATATGGTGCATAAAATTGCCCAAACTGCACACTGTATTGCACAGGGGAAAGTAGGCAGTGGGTTTGATGTCAGTTCAGCTGTGTATGGCAGTCAGCGGTATGTGCGGTTTTCACCAGAAGTGATTTCTTCCACCCAGGTCTCTCCTCCCCTCTCACATCCCGTTTAATTTCTTTTCCATAGACATTTAATGTCACCTATCAAACCCTTTAATCTTGTAATTTTTTAAGATAGAATCTTGTCATATTATTACAATGGTCATTAACATTAAGTTTTAGATAAACTGGACATTTGTTGGTTTGTAATCTTTTAGATGACATTGACTTGTATTTTAAACAAAAAGGTTATGTGTTAAGTCGAAATTATTTGATGACTTATCAATTAGTTTTAAATTTTATAAACTTTGTTGATTTGATTATTTTAATGAGTGCTTTCAATTTGACAATTAGATTGGTGAAATTTAATGTCTTTGAACAGACATTGCGTGGAGTAAGCAGATCTCACTCTGTATATTAAGACGTGCTTTCAGCTAACAATGCAAATGTTATGGAACTGGCATAATGGACCCTCCCTGGTTTGTTTGACCCATGGTTGGGTTCCATCAAGAGATCATTGACAACTATTATCTTTGAGTTCTTAAATTCTCGTGAAAAATATTTTCATATAATAAGTAGCCACCACCATGCATTGCAATCTGTGTTTTTTCCCAATTGTTAATACAAGCATGCTAGGATTCTTCTATTGGTTTTGTCTTACACACAGCAAATTTTCTTTTGGAATTAGTAGCAGTGTTCCACATACATCAATAACTTCATTGACTTTTGTTTTATTGACATTGTAGATTGCAGATAAAGCAGTGCCTTTACCAGATGTTCTCACTGAAATTATTAGAGGAAAATGGGACCATGAGACGACCGAGTTCTCTTTACCACCTTTGATGACTCTTGTAAGCAACTTAAATCTTCCTGATTTTATTACATTTATGTCCTAAAAATGGCTATGGGCACTTACTCCCTGCCCCACCTCCCTCATCCCCTATTGTCTCTCTTCTGGTTAAAAGGGTGGTTATGGTGGGATGCACCCAAGTCCTGACGCTATTTATACATTTCGTTTCTATTCACAACCTTCTTTTAACAGAAAAGCAAGAAAGAAATAATGGTGTGTTGCTTGCTGGATAGAGTCTTCTCCTTTTAGGATTCCTCTAGTCTTTTCAGAATTCCATGAATTGCTTATCATTTCTGCAATCCACATTTTGGACTCATGATTACCAAATGCATCTTACAATGACTAAAGTTCTGACCTTTTGTTTGATTAGATTTTGACTTTTAACGTGAGTACTGGGGTTCTTCCTATATGTGGAAATTGGGTGCTGTCATTTATTCAAACTTCTGTGATATTTATTAAGGATTGGCTAGAGTACAGTTGCTTATGACAATCATGCGGAGGAAATTGTAAAACTTATATCTGGCTTTTGGTTAACAAAAATCCAATATTTGGGAGCTAAAATCCATTAACAGCTTGTTCATTTTTAATATCTATTTATGTTGTTTTATATCGTTGTACTTTTCTATGTGCATCCTATATAAACCATGAAATGCATTTGGATATGATGACCTAAGTGACAGAATTTTAATTCTTTTCTGCAATAATACAATTAAATTCAAGTTCACTAGCCTAGTTTTGAATAACATCAGATGCCAGTTTAACAAGCAGAGAGCTTCGATTTTTTTTTCAATATGTTTTGAATGAATATTACTTATAAATCAGTTAGGTGTTTTCAAACTTTATATGTAAACGAAGCTGAAAGATACATAAGACGATTTGATTATTTTCTGTCCTCACCTGCATATTGAGACCAGTTAGGAAGATTATAGCGTCTCTTGGAAACCCTATTTTATTTGTTTCTGTTTCAGTATTTACCTATTACCTTACATTGTAAATCCAGCCATTGAAGTGGCAGCACAGTGATATCAGTATCTGCTGATGAATAATACTGAGGGTTTCCAAATGTGTTTCAGCCATATTCTATGTCATGCATTCTCTTGTCTCTAAGGCTGATTGATATCTTGTTCTTTCTAGTTACTAGGAGAACCTGGAACTGGTGGATCATCGACGCCATCGATGGTTGGGGCTGTCAAAAAATGGCAAAAGTCTGACCCTCAGAAATCCCTGGACACATGGAGAAGATTGTCAGAGGCAAATTCAGCATTGGAAATACAATTAAACTTGTTAAGCAAATTAGCAAAGGAACAATGGAATGCATATAAATCTGTGATTGAAAGCTGCAGCATACTCAGATCAGACAAGGTATTTCCTTGGAAATCAGTTGTAACATCAATTTAATGGAGTGATTTTGATTCAGAATTTGTATACTTATGCAACTAAAGTAAATTGCTTGAGAATTCTTCCTGTCAGAATCAGATAACTTAAACGTTGTGTCCCTATGATATTCTTTGCACTGGATTACCCTTTTACCCTTCTTTTTGACAGTTTTGGATTAAGTGGTACATCTTTACTGATTATATACACTTCTCTTAGTGCTTTGATGGTTTCTCTAGAGCTTCTCTGGAGAGGAGTATAGATTAGAAGCTTATTTACTGGCAACAACCATTATTACTCACTAGATGTTTCCAAACCAGAATCTGATTGTGGCTAGATGTAGAGTTTGACGTCCTTATTGTACCTTTTGACGTCCTTCATACTTGATATGGCCTTGTTGCCTGAGAATTATGAACTTCACAGTTCACAGTAAACTCAAATCTTATTATTATGGAATGATGTAAAAAATTGCGGCCCAACTCTAATGGTCAGTTTTGTAACACTTAGAAATGAACAATGGAGTGTTCGTAAATGAGATTGATTTAAAAATTATATTAGAAATACATCTATTAGTTTTTCACCCCCAGTTTGAAGGGGAGCTGACCCTTTGTGAGGGAGGGGGGCAGAGCATGAAATTGAAAAGTTTCTTTTGCGTCAAGAGACGGAGGAGCAATCAACATAGGTGATTCCTACATTGCGTCTCATGGCCAGAAATGAAATTTGATATTGTGACTATTAAGAAGCACCCATGTAGGATAATTCTATGATTCTTGTCAACTTCACAAGTTCAGTTGTTATAAGATTTCTTGTTTGAGACATCTATTTTATTTCGTCAAGTTCTAAGATTTTTTTTCACATAACTTTTCTCCTTTCATTTGGATTTTTTAACTTTGAAACTCAAATTGCTTTATCAGTGGATAGAACTATCTTCTGAGCCTAACAAAGAAGCGGTAATTAAAGCGCTGCTTAGTGCAAAAGATGCCATGCTGAGGATTAGATATCATATGCGCCTAATGGGCGAGTCTGCAGGCGTTCCGGTAAGTTCATTTAATCATTGAGCCCTTATTTTTATTGTTCTCTGTTCGTATGATGCTGATTTATATCATACATATACGTTTGAAAATTAGTGATTTTGGTTAATTTATACCTCTTTAGATACTATAACTCTTATCTTCCAATGAGTAAGAATGATCACGCATCTAAGTTTCACAATTTACTTGCAAATAATATAGGCCAATCCCAATAATGATTCATAGGGAAGTATTACGGTTCGATTCAATTCCACTGTGGTCAGTCTACTTGCTATCTGTGCATTCCATAACATGCATTGCCATGATACTCTGTCAATCAAGAACTGAAAAAGTCCCATATCAAGATCTCTTTCACTGCCAAGTGATTAATTTATTCGTGTTGGGTTAGAAAGTACAATTTACTACCTATATCATTAACTTGTTTCGGGGAATTAAATAACTTAGGCTTTTGAGATCGTTCATCGCATGTTTCTAGAGCCTATATGACCAAGTGGTCTAGACTCTTAGCACCTTCATCCATTTAAAAATTTGAATCGCAACACAAGGTTGGTGGGTTGTGCACTGTCCACACTTCAAACCTAAAGAGCTTTTGCTTGAAGAGGCACGTTAGACATGTTAAAATAAGATCATTTCTGTAACAAATAAAACAAAAAATAAGATAATTTTTATTAGGCTTTTCTTGTTACAATAGCCCTCAAACCACTGCCCACCCCGTTGCAAATCAATAAAAAGCAATCGATCATTTAACATCTTCAGATTGAGATATAGTTGATTCATGACGACAATTTAATACCTGAACCTGCTGGGGGTATATCTTCTAGTATTAAGAAGTGTCACCACGCTGGTTCAGTTAAACTTAAAACAGAGTTGCTTTGTTTCAACTTGTCAATTATGAACCCCTTGAATCAATCATAAAATTGATGTTTAATGACTTAAGCATAATTGCTATATTTCCTTGTTCAACTATTCAATTGTAGTCAGAGACTTGGCATTAGAGACTCATTCTTCTGATGGATTCATTATTTAAAAAAAAAATTGAATATTTATGACTTAGAAGACTTATAAGTTTCATTCCAACGTGTACAGATTGAACCAGAATCACAAACGCAACTTCTAGATGGTACATTGAACTTGGAAGGAGTACTGTTGGCTGGAGTGCCAGGGGCAGGAGGGTTTGATGCAGTCTTTGCTGTTTGTTTGGGAAATTCAAGCAGCAATGTGACAAAAATATGGAGTTCACATAATGTTCTTGCCTTGTTGGTTAAAGAAGATCCTTGTGGCGTTTGTTTAGAAAGTGCGGACCCCCGAACCTATGAAATCACATCAGCTGTGTCTTCAATTAATATCGAATAAGTTCATTTCCATCAATTAAAGTTTGCTACTCACCACAAAATTTATCCCTGGAGTGTGGCTTCACTAGGTATTAGTTTGCTTATTTTAGATTTCGGGGGAAATGAGTGGATTGAAATAAGCTTGTAATGTGTTATAGTTATTTTTTAAAGTGAAAACCCCCTCCAATTATTCTTGGTTTTGTAAACGAGCTGGAGATTCGTTGAACCTAGTTTCTTACAACAAGAACAGAAGAAAACAAAGTGTATCATCCAAATTTCCGATATATTGCGTAACATCTAACGTGCTTATTCAGATGTACCTACGTTTCTACAACTGGTCGAGGGAATATGTTAGCTAAAATTTTCATTGCAACTTATTTTCTTTCGATCATATGTATTGTACTGTGTGTGATGTAATAGCAATAGCACTGGCCAGACACGAATCAGAGCCCGAAGACCTGATACAGCCACCTACTAATTACAACAGGTAATATTTTCAGATGAAATCAAAAACAGTAAATTACAACTGACCGAGGTTAATAGATGAGAAAGGCGAGAGAGATGGAAGAGTGACAAGAAAGAACAAATAGAGAGGAGAGAAGAACGGGTGACGGGAGAGAAAAATAAGACGACACAGAAGAATTAAAAAAAAAAATCATTTTTTTATTTGAAATTTTACTATTTTACATCAAAATGTTCTTATAAATTTTTAGAATCTCAGTTTTTTTTTTTTTAATTTGTATTCAATCATGACATATTTCATCAAAAGTACAACAAATCTTCTTAAGAAATAATTAATCTCTTAGAAATTTTTATTCAAACGCTGACTAGAAGTAAATCTACCGTAAACAGTTGGGTAGTATGGATTTGAGATATCAAATTACTCCACGGACGGGTTTGTAATTTGAGCTATATATATAGACACAATGACATTTTAGCAATTTTAGCATACAAGAAAAATAGATTATGGTATTTACTATCAATAGTATAAGTTCAGAAGATATTGCAGAATAACCCCATTCACTATACAATTTAATATGTAATAATGTTCATAAATATCAACACCCTAAACATCACGTAAGAAGTAGGAACTCATCAAGGAAGAAAGAAGGCCAACATTGCAAAGATGAGACAAGCCAACCAAGTTCTAGCAGCTCGTAACTCATCCAAGAAAATTAACGATGAATGATTGAAAAAATTCCTCACCAGGTACGCATTTTGATACTAAATTTTCACAATAATGAATACATAGGTATTTCTCTCATACTTCATCTAGCATTAGATTCACATTTGTTGATTTAACAAGAGTGATGATTGCTATTCCTGCTAGTCCTCATCCCTGGCAAGGAACTGGACTCCTGTAGGAGAAATGGCCACAACCTTGATACAGATCATTCATCCATTCAGAGTAGGATATTCACTATCTACCCTAAAACTGCCACACTCTGCCAGAGCTTTTGCATTAAGCTCTCTACCATATTTCCAGACATAATTGAGACCAACAAGAAGCTCAGTGATTACTTCTTCTGTCTTATCTTGATTTGCAAAGTAAAGGGTCTGTACCAGCAGCACATTTGTCCGGGAAACAAAGCTCTGCTGCTCATAACTTCTCTCAGACTGCCATCTTATCATGTTATGAGCAAGTGGTGCCAGCCATTCCAGTATGCTTGACATTGCATCATTCCATTCTTCTGCTAGACTTGGGTCATAGATCGATGATGATGAAGCTATGGTCTTGGTAAATGGCTTTAACTTGGTCTTAAGGGCAGCTCTGACACGTACCGGTAACATATTGTACAGGTCATCTCTTGCATCCAGACCAATCAAGTGTGAAGAAGCTGCCAGTTTCTCAATCACAATGATAACATTTGCATAGTGCAGTGCCAGAGCAGCAGCACCCAGTGTGTCTGGTGGAGGATTCAATAGCTTGCGGAGAGGTTTGAACACCGATTGAGTATGATGAACAACTTTTCCAGTGCCAAGAGGAATTGAATTAACATCTTTGGGATTCTGAATTCCATGATGAACACCATTTGTACTTGACTGGCAGTCAGTGAATAGGGCATTGTCCCAAGCCATACACCCTTTGAAAGGTCCTACTTGAGTCAGTCTATTGGGTCTTGTGGGAGCTTCCTTCCCATAAAACCTCCAAATCTTGTTCTTTTTACTTCTTCCAGTAACAGGTATTGATTGATTCGATTTCCTTCCAAGAGGACCTGAGTAAAAATTGACACTTGTATACTTTCCTGAAATCAGGCCTGACTTAGTGGAAGAGTCACCAAGAGGACCAGAATTAGAAACATTTGCTTTATTTGTTGTTCTACCAATTGGACCTGATCTGGCGGTAATAGCATTAAGGGGTCCTGAAGAAAATCTGGCAATACTATTCTGTGATGGGTTGTAAGAAGATTGCAATAATGTGGAAACTGATTGACTTCTATAAATGAAATCTGTGTTCAGGACACTTGAATTATTGGTTCCACCAACACCAACCATCTCTTGAATTCCAAATACACGGTTGATCTTACAGAATATTGTGAATAACGACCTTGCTAAAAGAAGTATTGTGTAATCATATGTCCTGTTCCACAAAGAAATATCCTGCAAGTGCTTTACCTCCTGCCTCTTCATTGCAACCTTCTTCTGGTATTCCATTAAAGTTACACCATCTGATTCACCATGAGCCTTCACTCTTGTAAAAGTTTGCTCAAGATCAGCAAGCACTTCCATCTCTTGATACAAACTTGCATTAGTTGATATAAACTTTTCCATCCTTTTAATCTTTTTTTCCATCTTCTTGCCGGTGAATTCCCACCCATATGGATCAATGCCTGTACTGATAAATTCGTAAAAGGCATTTCCAAAACCTTTCAAAATTGGTTCGCTGCATTTCTTAGCAAGCCTGGCCACAAACTCCGCAACATGTGCCAAATTCTCAAGTGTCTCCAAACAGATTAAACGTTCAATGAAATGATCATCATCTGAGACAAGCTTTCTTATGCCCACCGAGTTTGTGATTTCCTCCCTTAATTTAACAATCTGTTTATCACTCAGAGACTGCCATAAATTAACTACCTTTGACATCAAACTTGCTATTTCAAATGCTAATACTTCAATGACCACCTTCTCGGAATTAGCATCATGCTTCCGAGGAGCTTTCCACAGATTACGAAACCATGATTCTGCAACCATTGCTTTTATTGGAAGATAAAACTGGGCTCTTCAAGATAAATCCACCTCCATAACTCTGCAATGCTCAGCAAATAAAATATAAAATGAGATAGTTAAAACAGACATTAACAATGTTTTACTCATTTCAGAGAAATTTCAGCCAGTATAAAAAAATTTCAAAGCCCAGATAACTGTCTCTAAATAATACCAAAGAAGCTATTAACACCAAACAAAATATGCATAATCTCTTTTTCTTACCTGCTATGTTTTATTATTCTGTCCCCACACCAGAAAAAGGAGATGATGAGATTGAGCTCAAAGTAATTCACTATGGTCTCCAGCAAACTTATTTGGTACTCTTATTTCTCCCTGCCATCAAACACTTACAGTCATGCCAAGCTATTCAAAGTGATTTAACATTCAAACTACATTACATTATCTATCTTCTTTTTATTCAGATGGTTCAGGCACAAAAATATATCAGTAGAATTTAAATGCATTTGTTTCTTTTTTTTTTCTAGCCACTCTATCTTGGTCCCCTTCACAACATATGGTTCACATTTATTCCACATAAGCATTTTAAAAGAATGGATAGATAGGGCTCAAGTAAATATTCTTTATGTTTTACATGTTTTGTCAAGGTATACAATTCTAAAAGATGTACTAATTCCTTGCATCAAATCATCAAAAGTAGACTGGTATGAAGTGGCTCTCCCATACAAAAGAATTAACATATATTCCAGTAAAAGAAAAAATAATGTTTATATTCTGTCTTGTTGCCCTCGTTGGTGTTTACCCTTGCCCTTGTAGTTTATGATGGATAGAAATGCTTCACCAAGAAGCAACTATGGAATATAACTCTTCAATTATTTCAAGTAAATACAACTGAAGAATATATACTGAAAAAAATACAAGACATAAACCAAAATATGGATCTTATTCTCTTTATTCCCTGTCTACTCATTCATTAAATCAAGAATTAACTGACATTCAAAGTTGAAAGGGACTACATTTTTTTGAGCAGATGGTTTCATATCAATTCACACTGCACTTATAATAACACAAATCCAAAATCTCATAGTTAAACCCAAATCCTACCAGCAAACCCAGATTCCAAAACTTTATTTTTTATTCTCCTTGATGAAAAAAAAAAGATTTGTCAACTTTACATCACTTCACCATCTTGTATGCTTATATGGATAATAACTATAGCAGCCAGAACTCAAATCTTAACACCATCAAGTGATTGCAGCAAAAGTGAAGACAAATAGTGTAGAATCAATTGGAGAAATGAACATGATGAAGTACAGTGGACGAATAGAGAGAGCCAGAAACTCACCGATCACGAAAAAAAGAGCAACCCGTGAATCTTTGAGGAAGTGAGAGAAAGAGAGAGAGAGGATGCAGTGTTATGAAATAAGATTGCACATGGAATGGAAACAAAGCAGAAACTGAGATACAGAGAGAAAGCGAGTGAAACTAATGCCCCCCAAAATAAATATATTTTTTCCGAATTTAAGTATTCAATGAAATCAATATTTCATACAACTCATTCAAAATCCAGCATCACATTTCTTATTAAAAATTTAACATCTCTTTAATTCAAGAATGTAGTAAGTATTTCTAATTTTTTCTGTTTAGAATTAGTTCTAAATACTAAATTAACAAGACGATAGGTTTAAGATATGTTTTTGTCTGTAAAATTAAATTTTTCTCTGTCCAAATACTGTTATACTTTTCTTTTCAAACTTAAAAAATAAATATAATCTTTTTACCTATTAAAAATAAATATTTTTGACATATCAATTAAAATAAAGAGTAAAATGTCAAATCATTTAAACAATTTAAATATTAACTTATTAAAACGTCTGACATATAAAAGATTAAAATTAATTTAAGTTAAAGAAACTATAATTATTCGTAATTTAAAATTTGAAGATCAAATATATTAAAATTTCGAATAACAACAAATTTTAATTTCGAATCGATATTCAAAATGTAAAAATATATTTAATTTTGGATTCCATTTGATCGAAAAGATATTAAAAATTCAAGTTTTCTGTTTTTTGAAAAATGGATAATACACACTATTGAAGAAAAAAAAAACAAAATTCATTATTATCCACGTAAAGTTTGTGAAAAAAAAAGGTGCATTCTATAGTGTTTAAAGTCTTGTTTTAAATGTTGAAAACATAAGTATAAGTTTAAATTTTTATATTAAGTGAAAATGAAAAAATTATAAATCAAAGGTTTTAATATTTTGAGTTACAAAAATGTTAATTTTTTCGTGTGAATTATTCTCGTATCTTATTTATATCGTGTCTTTCTAATTATACATTTCAAAAAAAAAAATATCTATCAAAAGATAATTTTTATTCAGTTCCGACATTAATTTAATCATCCATAAATAAATTTTAGCAATAGAAAACGTTGCTTTAAAAAAATTTCTATTGAGATTACTGAAAATGCCATCTGTTTGAAAAAAACAAACAGAATAATAATTAATCCCTTAAAAATCAAATTGATGTTTCAACAAATTCTGAAAACAAAATCCAGGAGTGTTCACCCACAAAATTTTCTTTGGTACAGCAACAAACAAATCATTGATGAGTCAATTTACAATACTTGCTTTGGACACACTTTTCAAAGAATTAAGAACAAATAATTCATCACTATATATATAAAATAAGGGTCCTTTGTTCACAAACCTGTGCCATATTTGGTACAACTTTTATCTTTCACAACTATAAAGTCATAAGCAAGTTTGAGGATTGGTTCTGCCCAGTTACTGCTACCATTTTTCTTCACCTGCTTTTCCTTTATCATTTAATAAAAAAAAATCGTAAAAGATGCTACTTTTATTTTCAATTTTAAATAGAACGAAGAAACTATTTAGTTGATCTTTTTTTCAATTTAATGTCACATTAAAGAGAGTGTTACGATGCATATGACAAAAAAAATTGAAAAAAAATTTCAATTGGGCTCCGCAACTATGAGGAGAGAGTCCCGTCATAATCATTAATGGAAGCTACGCGGGATTCTATCCTTTTACCAAAATACCCTCATCTTTTACAGACCCGGATCCGATGTTGTAAAGCAAAAGGTAAACGAGTGCGTTTAGGATCCGGAACCTTTTGTCCGACCCGAATTGCTACGACCGCGTTTAGTTTGGTAGGAATGAAAAGAATGTTTGGTACGTAGTAGTGATCATCTTTGCATCTTTTTCTTTTTGGTGAACTTTTTTGAGCCTTTGACTAATCAACGGATAACTTCTTCTTTTCAAAAAGTTTGTTAAGGTCTTTAAAAATAAACGAAAAACGCGAACAAAATAAAATAATGAAAAAAAAAATCAGAAATAATTTGCATGTTTTTAACTCGTTTATCATACTTTAATGATTTGGGTTGATTTAAATGTAAACTTGATATTATTGTTCAAGTTTTTTTTTATGTCAGCGTAAACATCCAAAGATGGTCCTTATTTTCTATTTACTGGGTACCTTAGTATTTTTAAAGCATTTTTTACCAGCGATGTTGTTAAAGGCATAATATAATATCCCTAAAAGAAGATTAATGGTGAAGAATTGGTAATTAATTTGGATAATTTGTATAAGTTTAGTGCTTTAAATTTCATATTCATCATTCTGAAGACAGAGTTGGTAATTTTTTAACGTAGTCAAAATTATATATGTAATGAAGTTGAGGTTGTTTCACTCATTAATTGCTTATGGAATAAGACAATAAGACAATATTATACACTTTCAGCTTTAATTTTAATGACTGTTTGTAATGATTATCCTACAGCTGTATGATGACAATGTTTTATTAGGTTTGACTAACTAGCTGACTATTTAACACACTTTCTCTTCGAATTTCCCTTTCTTTTAATATTAGATTAACAACCACTTAATTTACGACTTTATAGAAAAAAAAAAGCTTTTCATAATTTAATTGTGGAATTATAAGACATTAATTAATATCCTCACAAGAAAAGTTGATAAAGGTTAAAGTTGAAATTCAGAAATAAGCAATAACATATGAACGAGTTTTTTTTTTGGCAGATAAGATATTAATGACATTTGACATTTATAAAAAGAAAAGTAAATTCTCAATATTTTATTACGCAAGTAAATGGCAAATAATTGTCAAAATCTATTATTACTAGAGTAATGACTTGATAAGAATTTAAACACAAATTATGAATCAATAGAATTTAGTTTAATTTATCAAACAGTGAGTTATTTTAAAAAGTTTATATCTGTATCCAGTTAATAAAAAAAAAACACGCACAACGACGGAATGGAAATTATATTAAGTGTGTACTAAAAATGAAATGACAACAAAAGTTATGCATGTGGGGTTCAAAAGACTTGTGTTTTCTTACGTGAAACTAATTTAAATATGGCATGACAATAACAAAAACTTTGTATCCCATCTTAAAAAAGGTCATAACTAAGTAATATTACAAAAAAGATTAAGATAATCTATAGAGAAATCACTTTTAGTCCTCTTTGACTATAAAAATTGAAAACAAAATTAAAGTTATAAAAATGCTTATAATAGTTTTTTTGTTGTTGATAAATTAACGGAATCACTTCACATCTTTGTCAAGCACGTGTATTCGAAACATTTGAGAAAACAAAGTTGAGTGGATTCAAATGCAATAAGATTTCAAATTTCTTTTCTTCATCATTGCGTACCGAACTAATTTAAATCTGTAAGGATCTATGAATGCATGTTTGTTTGTATTAGTTGATTTAGCAATGTTAATTTATTAAGAATAATTATTTTCATTATTTGAGCAGAACAACACTTCTGCATTACTTTTAACACAATCTTAAGTTGTAAATATAATTAATTTGGGACGCTAATACAAATCTACCTAAACTATGATTTCAGAGTTGGAGACAACGAACACGAAAAGCATCAAGTGTGTATTTCTTATTGGGGAAAGGGGAAATAAGACAAGACCAGTAACATTGACTCCATGTTATCCCAATTTCGAAGAAAGTGCAATTGATTAAAAAATGTTCATCATTACAATTTTTAATTCTACTGTTTTGGAGAAAACTTTTGGCAGAAGACTTGAAGAAAAGCTAAGTGGAGAGTGAAAATACATGGCAAAGTGAACTAATCCGTTCACACTAACTACATGCCAAAAGAAGTTAAAAAAACACCTACCCTAACCTTTGTCATTTTAAAAAGGAAGAAAACACCTAAATGCGTTCTTCTTTTTGCCAATAAAATATTGGTTTCATCAGAAAAAACAAAATTACCTAAAACTTTAGCTTCCGGAGAACATTCAAAGTGCTTCTAGAAAACGTAAATCTGCTGGACCTGGGCCCAATATCCCTTTCTGTTCGCTTATCTTGCCCAGCCCAATAGCGGGTTCTACATGACCATTTATTATTTCATCATCTCGACAATTGGTTCCCTGTCGGAGAATGATAGCATGAGAGGTGAATACATGATTAAGGAATGTAAATGCATCACACAGAAAACAGAATTAACAATAATATGGATGCAAAATGATGTATATTTTGGTAAAGCAAAAACTTTGAATACAATATTTTGGAAAAGCAAAATCCATGAGTAAGAAGTTTTTGCACGTAATTAGTAATGTATAATATACAAAGCTGGACCATGGAAATGAGAAGCAATCTAGGATTTGAATGCTTAGAAAGTACAAACCCGTCCGCTTGAAGAAAGTCATTTCTTACTGTACGTGAGAAAGAAGTTAGGTAGCATAAGATCACCTCTTTGATCATAATGACCCTTTTGTCTAGAAGTTTTAAATGTACCACTTTCAAAAGAACTTTTCTAACATAATAAAATTTTGATTTTGTTTTAAGAAAAAATATCATTTTTGTTTTGTTGCTCCTTTTACATCCTCTATCCATGACTCACTCATCCATATATTATACAAAAGTGCACCATCCACCACTTTAATGGCTGAATTTATTACTGGGGATCCCACGTATACAAGTGGTCAATTTATATAAATGAGTATAAACCTTCTGTTACAAACTAATTTTACAATATTGAATTGAGTTTAAAATTCAACTAATTTTACAATATTGAATTGAGTTTAAAATTCATTTCTTAATATGATATCAAAAGTCATTTTACTTCAAAACTTATCCTAATGAAGTTTGTTGACCTGTGCATTCAACAAAATTATATGTATTTCGTAGAACAGAAAGCTTTGACTATACCAATTGAAAAAATTTTGAGAGATCAAATTCAAACAAAAGTTATCAAAAATGTAAATTCACACAATGATCACAACAGAGAAGACCAAATATGTAACTGAACAATTTAATTCATATTAAGATTGAAAATTAAATATGCATTCACGGTGTAGAAAAAATTATACTATCACTGATAAGTAGAATGAGTTTATTGACCTTTATAATAGCAGCTATTTTAAAAATTACGTTTGGTGGTTTTAAATTAGTTGGTAATATAGACACACATTAATAGAGCATGTCAATTAAACTCATTAAAATCTTATTATTTTTCATTTATTTTAAATCGATGTTTCGTAAAAGTATAGTAAAAGGTAAGCATGGCTTAATTTATGAAAATTATATTTGCAGAGCATGTTAGCTTTCACAATGCCAGTAATAAGTCAATGCTTAGTAACGAGCCAATGCTTAATTTGCAGTGGCCATCTTCCTAAAAGAAAAATTTATAAATAAAACTTGTCTGCTGGCTGCATGGTGAACAACGCCATCTTTTAAGAGATTGTTAAAAGGGCAAATTATATGGTACTTGCGTGATAGAATGAAGAGAAGAGGAAAAAAGGGCACCCGGCACATTCTTGGGAATAAGATAAATATTGATCAAAGTAAAAGTGGTAAATTAAGGTAAAATAGTCTATAATACTATCAGTTACCTCATCGTGATTATAACTTGCATCTTGCAATAATGGAGTCGCAACTGGGGGTGCAATTTCTGGGTCAGGCTTTTGAAATATAAAAGTGGTATAGAGACCTGCATTGGAATGGAAAATACAGTATCTGAGAATCTGCATAAATAATAGGTGAAAGTGACGTCAAGAAAGTTATAAGCAATAAAAATAATTAAAACATATTAATGCATCACCTAGCGCATCGTATGAACGTGGAAGAAGTCTTCCCCTCGGATCCAAGAGGTTTGGAACATAGTGTGTTAACAGGCCAGCTAATTGTGCTCTTAAGCAACAATCACAAAAGGTATATTCAATAAATATTCTTGAAAATTCCAAAAATCCTAATAACATATTTGAAGGATTTGGGAGGATTTTTCATCAGTCCCCACCAGAGAATGTCAAACTAACCTGTTGTCGTCATAAAATTCGGTTAAATTTTGAATCTCCACATACTCAAGGCCAGCTTCCCTGGCCAACCTATGGTTTTATGAAGCAAAACATCAGATGTATTAAAAAAAACATAATTGTAGATATGAGGTATGAACCAAACAAGCACAAGAAGTTACAAATATTTTCATCCTCTTTCACGGATACATTCCACATGGAATAGTCAATTTGGTGCGTTTGGAATATCTTTATGACTGAAAGTTAAAGTTTAAACAGAAATCTATTAAAAAATTGGCAATCAATCTTTTCCTTTCAAAATCAATTTTGCTAGGTAATATCATAGAACATCATCGGGTCACATTGGCACCAAACAACACAGCAATTCACAGTAATGAGTCATCCATCTTGATTTATGAGATACTAGAGGAAAACCTGATGAAACTTGGAAAATGAACCAAGCAATTGGTTTCAGCAGAGATGTCATTAGCAAATTTTAGCTGGTACCTCTTTCCAAATAACGGAAACCTGAAAATAATGAATAGACTTCAATGAATAACAACATGACTTAACTAAAATAACATAAGAAAAGAAGAAACAATATGCAGTTGATTGATTGAAATATGTACTTTTCTTCTTCAACTTCAAAAGTAATCATGTAATTCTCGGTCCGGATGCAGTTGGGAACAATGTTTGGCTTCATGCTGCTGCTTTTGTTATGATAGGCTTCAACATTCCTCTGGTATTTAGCCCTACACGACTACAATGTTATTTTATCTATTCTATTAGTGCATAAAGATCTCATGCGTACAATATGAATTACCAGAAAAACAATGAAGACAAACACCAATAGAATCCAAGTTCAAAAATATAAAATGGAGGAAAGGATGCAATTCATACATAGAAAATAGATAAAATAAATGCATGTATGAGAATGAACAAAATTGTCTAACCAAAATAAGATCATTTGTGATTATAGACTTTTTTTAAATTTCATCTGAAACCACTAGGCCATTCTTGTACCTTTTTCTCCCTCTGCGGGGCAGAAAGGGACCCCATTATAAATATAAATGCATTTGGCTTGATATTACACCTAAACGTTAATAAATAAATGAGTGAAAGAAGATTGAGAACTAAGACTTGATTCTAAGAAATAAAAAGCATAGCTAAAAGACATAATTCGGAAATCTCACACATAGGAAAGAATCACAATGTCAGAAGACGTATTATCCAGTTTAGAGGAACAGTTTAAGAGATGAAATTGAAAAAGGGGCATACTCAAGTACACCTTTAAGCATCCCAGGGCACTGTTTCCAGAATAACATATATTTTTGCTTGCAGTGACATCTAGGTGCACACAGATTAGGCGAAACTCTTACACGTTTTAACCTGAAGTAATAACTAATTGATGCCATCAAAAGGGTTCTTTCGACTGGAGTGTATAGTGACACTTTGGTTCAAAAAAGTGATGTCAGAGGGGTAACCCCTAACCAAATCAACAAAACGTAATTTGGACACTATAAATCAAACGAAGTTCCATCACCAATAAGCCAAATAAAAAGAATAGCCAAGACAAGGAAAAGGGAAAAATAAGAGACAATGCAACTAAACCCAAGAATAATAGGCCTCTGACAACTCCCATACCATATGGTAGATGAGTCAGGAGTAATACCAAGAAAATAACCCCCGGGTTTCAGCAGAGATGACACATTATGCAGTAGTTTCCGTGCTTTCTCTTCAGTCTCAAAACACAACTGCATTAGATATGTTTATCAGAAGAGGATTAACAGGAAAATCTCAAAGGATTAACTAAAACCCAAAATTCAAAGTTATTAGACAATCACTACAGTGTTATATTTCAAAAGGACTTAAGACTCTAACTGGGCTTGTTTATTCTATTCTTGAATAGTATTTTATCATACAAAAACAAAGCAACGTTTAATAATTAGACACCCTGGAAACAAGCTAAACAGCAACTATACTCAGACCTGCAAATACAATGATTCAAAACAAAATGAAAGTCAGACCTGCAAATGCTGCAAACAGCAGACAACATCAGCCACACTGATTTTCTCCTCCAAATGTGTTTCTATATTCTCCTGTCAAAAAACAAGAAGAAATATAGTTAATACGAATAATATATAATACAATTCCTTTTACTTCAATTCAAGGTAGTCTTAGGCACTAGGGGTTTCAAATTTCAACTTACCACACAGTGTAAGCCTCATTGGTCAAAAGTGACAAAAAAGGAATTAAAATGTTTGAATCATACTCCTTAAATTTATCAGATATATTCACCATGCAAGCATAACATTCACAGCAAAAATTCGAAAAATCAAGAAGTGCAGTTCAAAAAACCTAGTATGCTTATCGCCAAGAGTCTCATAAACTATTCTTATAATCACATTCTGACTATTGTATTGTATGTCCTTTTAGACTTTATATCAGAGAGCCAATAACAAGTAAAATGGCTTGAATTTTTTTTAAAGTGCTGTGAATAAGGAATTAAAGGCAGCTGCGGAGTCCTCCCAAACAAACCCTATGAAAATTTGCTCTCACTGGTAAAATGTTACGAGAAAACCTATTCTAGGGTTATAGAGAGCAAGCCAAAGAACAAGAACACAGGAAACTGCAAAATGAAAGGATTCCAAAACTGAGACAGAAGAGATAGAGAATACAGGTATGTTTGTCTGTTTACAGTATGAATGATTTTACAATAGCTAACTAAGGTTTATATACCTAGTGTACTGTCTGCTTAAGAGTCAGTCATGACCCCTATACAACCTTATTTCATAACAAAAATACCCTTCATTCCATCCTTGAGGTCAACAATGTTTTCAAAGGAGTGGTATTGTTATAACTGTTGTTTCTCAACAGTTTTTTTAACATCATCCGCCAAAGCCTTGTATAACTGCTGTTTCTTAACAGTTTTCTAGCTAACTAAGAGTTATATACCTAGTGTACTGTCTTCTTAAGAGTCAGTCATGACCCCTATACAACCTTATTTCATAACAAAAATACCCTTCATTCCACTCTTGAGGTCAACAATGTTTTCAAAGGAGTGGTATTGTTATAACTGTTGTTTCTCAACAGTTTTTTTAACATCATCCGCCAAAGCCTTGTATAACTGCTGTTTCTTAACAGTTTTCTAGCTAACTAAGGTTTATATACCAAGTGTACTCTCTGCTTAAGAGTCATTCATGACCCCTATACAACCTTATTTCATAACAAAAATACCCTTCATTCCATCCTTGAGGTCAACAATGTTTCAAAGGAGTGGTATTGCTATAACTGTTGTTTCTCAACAGTTTTTTTAACATCATCCGCCAAAGCCTTGTATAACTGCTGTTTCTTAACAGTTTTCACATTAGGTGATGTTGCTACTCTCAACACATGTCTCCCTAACCTTTGAACTCCATAGTTCAAAGTTCCAAGTAATGTTGCCTGACATGATCAACCAGCCAATGCCCAAGACCAAATCACAACAACCTAAAGGAAACAACAGATATGTAAAGGTTGTTTGTAGAACAGTCCAACTGAAATTTTTGACTATTGAAGAAATCTTGAGTTTAGAACCATTTGCCATTATCACATTCAAAGGTTCCATGGATTCAATCCTGCAACCATATTTCTTACCGATGTGTATGTCTAAGAAGTTGTGAACTGCCACTATCAATCAAGATGTGCAAGGGTCGTTCCTGATGGTATCCAGTAATTCTCATAGTTCTAAAACAAGCCACCCCTGTTAAAGCATTTATTGAAATTTGAGGACCTAACGCTGGTGTGCCCGCACTAAATTCTGCCTTATTTCGTCCGGTGTCTCTTCATCATTCATCTCCATGACATGAAATTGCAACTTTTTATGAACCAAGTTGTGCTCCACCAAATAAGGCTCATCACAAAAATAGCAAAGCCCTTTTGACCTTCTTTCAGTATATAAGCAGGTGACAAACTTCTTGCTTGTCTTTGTTTGGAGGGAACAATGATTGGCATAATAGATGATGGACTCACAGGTGCAGGACCCAATACCCCTATTTAAACCTTGTTGGAGACATTGATAGGGTTAACAACTTCATACATTCTTGCTAGAGAAAAAGCTCGTCTATTTGTAGATGGTTGAAACATTCAAACCATCATTTGTACCTCATTCTTGAGACCACCAAGAAAATTACTCAAAACATACTCCTCCGATAGATTCAACCTATTAATAATTAAATCAAATTCTTCATGATACTCACTAACGGAATGCTTCTGCAGCAGCCTCATCAACTCTGTCATGGATCATCACAAATATCACCAAAACGTTCAATCAATCTTTTAGTGTAATCATCTCAAGAATATAAAGATGAAACAGGAAAGATTTTGCAAGAGCTAAGTGCCATTGCAATGCCCGACCCTCCAAATGAACAATAGCAGGCTTCACTTTGAATCATCCGGCGTGTTATCAGTCAAGAAATAGTTTTCGCATAGATATACATACCCATTGATTGACAGTTTCTCCATTAAAACAATGAAAAACAATCCTAGCTAATCTTGTTCCACAAGCATAAGAAGAAGGACTAGGACGGCTACCACGTCACCCAGCCTATTTCCATCATCAACCCTCTGTTTTACCAGTTCTTGGAGTGTTTCTTTCAGGGAAACTGTCAAAGTTCGTTGTAGAGAAGCAGCTAATATCGTGAAACGAAAATCCATGCGTGTTGAGAGGCGTTCTTCAATATCTTTCATTGTCTGAGCAGCGTAGCATCCGCCATTGCCAACCAAATCTATTGGACACACCAGGTTGACACCAATTGTTACGAGAAAACCTATTCTAGGGCGATAGAGAGATATAAAGAAAGTCGAGGAGAAGAACACAGGAAACCCCAGAATGAAGGAATTCCGAAACTGAGATAGAAGTGATAGAGATTACAGATATGTTTGTGTGTTTATAGTATGAATGATTTTACAACAGATAAATAAGGTTTATATAGCTACTGTACTGACTACTTCACAGTGAGTCCTGACCCCTATACAAGCTTATTTCACAACATAGTTAACGGCATAAGAAACAATTGAACGTAGAGAAGAAAGTTTACCACGGAAGGGTCGACCTGGAAGAACTGGGCAGTGTAAGATTTCCTGTGACTCTCCCAAGCTTCTCGCATTTGCTCTATCCCAGACGAAGACGCGTCTGCAGCAAAAGCAAGAACAAAAACAAGAATGAATTCAATTCGAAGAAAGCATGGAGCAGAAGAAAGGGAAGGGTTACCAATTCCAATGTAGTGGCCAATTTGCGCGTCGACCCAGTTATCAGAGCCGGAATCAGCACAATACAAATCGCACACCTTGAATGAATGAGAGTGAGAATAGAATGGAAAAGGAATAAAAGAATCAATTGGATGAGATGAAAGAGCTTGACGAACCGTGGCGTAAGGGTGAGCGAATACGTTTATGAGAGCCGTTTTAGCAAAATCATAGAGCCGCTGGTGTGTTGACTGACTCATTCCTCAAGAACCCTCTTCCTCTTCCTCTGCGTGCTGTTTCAGAAGTTCATCAACAACGCTCAATATTATTCACTGTAAGTGTAAAAGTAAATACTTTTACTTTAAGAATGGATTTTGCAGTATATAAATTTAAAATTCCGATAAACAGCTTCTTGCAGTTGATTTTTTAAACTATTCATACCTGTAAAATTATCATTTAACCAGTAAAATGTTGCGAGTTTAATTTCTATAGTGTCAATAATAGTAAGAAAATGTTGTTGACTTAGTTATAAAATAAACCTTCAGAATTAACCCTAAACAATAATTAGGAATTGTAAGGAGGGTTAAATATTCTTTTTAAAATGAAAATTAGAATTAGTCACTTTCAAAAACTTTGAACTAATTTAGTCTTTTAATTCTCCAAATACATGGATTTAATACTTTTAACCGAATTTTATTAAGTTTATTTCACGTTTCAAACGCATTTTATTATAATAGTTTAGTTTGTCTACCGTGTTTAACATATATCTCCGCTTCAATGTTAGGTGAGGAACGCGTTTGAAATGTCAAATAAACTTCAAACAATTTAGTTTAAAGGACTAAATTCATGCCTCTATAAAGATAAGGGACTGAATTAATTCAAAATTTCCAAAAGAAAAAAAACTAATTCCAACTTTTATTAAAAGTTGAAGTATAAAAAATATTAGTTTGTTTACACTGTTTAACACGCTCCAATGTTAGGTGAAAAATGTATTTGAAACGTCAAATAAACTTAAAACAAATTGGTTTATATAACTAAATTCGTGTATTTATAAAGATAAATGACTAAACTGGTTCAAAATTTTAAGAAAAAAAAATTAATTTCAATTTTTATTAAAAGTTGAAATATAAAGGGTTAATTATGTTTTTCGTCCCTCAAGTATGGGTAATTTTTGGTTTTAGTCCCCCACGTAATGTTTGGTCATATTCAGTCCTCCACATTTTAAATCTAATGGAATTGGTCCCCAATTTTAAACTCTGTTAATTTTAATTCACACGTGTCTAACGGATGGCCACGTAAGGATCCCGTTTTCAGCTGAGAGGAATTTTTTTGCACGTTTTAGTTACTCGTTAATAAGGCACATGTCATTAATGTGATTAAAAGAACTTAGCTGAGGTTTTTGTTAGCATTAAAATGTCATTAACTTCACTAAACCAACTTAGCTGCTGAATGGGGGTTATGTTAGAAAGTGATTAAGCTGTATTCATTTGTAAAAAATCTCAGCTGAGGAGTTGCTGCAAACGTGAACCAGGGAGAAAGATCACCAACAACACAAACCAGAAGCATGGCTGCACAAGTGATAGGGTCTCAAGCAAGTACTGCAACCTCTGCTCAACCCACGTGAAATACAATGAGGAATCAAACTGTTTTGGTTGCTTTTAATGGTGGACCACTTTTTGTAGCAGTGGGCAATATCATAGTGGACAACTTTTTGGATTAAAGCAAAATTGTATTCAGATGTATGGACCACATGTCTGGTGTCCAATACTTTATTGAATGTAGTTAAACTTATTTTATTCAGATTGTGGACCACATGTCTGGTGTCCATTAAAACTTGTGTATGAATTACTTCTGTTTTGTGAATGAAGTAAAAATTCGTGTATGGATTACTTCTGTTTTGTGATAATGCAGTGAAACTTTGTGTATGGATTACTTGTGTTTTGTGATAATGCAGTAAAACTTCGTGTATGGATTAATTTGATGAAATCAATTAAATGTATATCCTGTTAACATCAAAGGAAACCTTATAGGATAAAAGTCACAACATATAACCACTGCTATTTAATTACAGCACAATTGTTAAACACAATTGAATTACAGGATAAAACACAACCATGTAAAACACAATTGAACTTCTCATTTCATTCATTACTACCATATTACAAATATAAAACACTTCCCCAACAGAAGTTACTTCAAACTTACTTAACCATTAAAGTTCCATACATAACTAATCACAGCTAAATAATAGTTACTAAAAAACTAGTTGCAATTGAACTTGAACAGCAACATAAAAACAAAGATAATTGTTAATGTCCACGACAAAAGGAAAAAAACTTGCATGAATCTCCCAAACTTTTTCTCTTCTTGCAATTTCGCCTTCAATTTCTCATTTTTCTTAATCAACTCCACTATAACTTTCTCCTTCTCCAAACACACTTCATCTTCTTCAGTTCGTGTTCTACCACTGTCTTGAAAGTCCGGTGCGTTCCCTTCATATTTAGAATCCTCTTCATTAAACCATTCAAAGAAATTGCAATGAGAATTGGACTGCATAAATAAAACAAAACCATTAAGACATCAAACGAAATCAAGTTCGCCCAATAAATACCAAATTTGTCACTTACAACCTAGTTTCTACATCTCCAAAATAATATCCCGTTGTTCTTCACAGTCGTTGCCTTTAGGAGCAGTAATCTTTCCCCACACCCACATAATTTGGATGTCATATCCGACGACAATGAAAAGGTCTGCGAAATTTTCGAACCACTACTCCTCTGCGTACAATGAATCCCTCTGCTCCCACTTTTCATCACCCTAAAACGATCTTCAAACTTCAATCTTCAATTTTGGCTGCCAATGAATAAAATACGATAACCCCCCAAAACCAACACGAACACTCCAATTTTAGGATTTTAGAATGACCCCAAATCCCTCTTTTAAAACAGTTCTCATAATATCAAGACCACATGTTGTTCATCAATTCCTCTCAGTTGAAAACGGATCCTTACGTGGCCATCCGTTAGACACGTGTGAATTTAAATTAACGGAGTTTAAAATTGGGACCAATTCCATTAGACTTAAAACATGAAAGACTGAATATGATCAAACATTACGTGTGTGACTAAAACCAAAAATTACTCATACTTAAGAAATAAAAAAACATAATTAACCCAAGAAAAAAATGACCAATTGAACAAAACAGATATTCAAATATTATTTAAACCTAAAATTTTTTGTTGTCTTTTACACCGACAAGAACCATACGACAAGAAATGACACCCATTATTGTACTCAACCCTGTTTTTTGATCTTTACAATAACAGAGATTTATTAAAGAAACAGATGCTTAGAATTTGACATCAGGGGAAGATATGGTCCCCAACCAAGAAACCTTAGTGGAAGCGGCGCTCCGAGTTCTCAACACCGCCGACCCCTTCGAGAAGGCCCGACTCGGCGACTCGGTGGCTACGCGTTGGCTCAATGGAGCCATGGCGGAACCCTACGACCCTTCTGCCGGCGACCACCTTACGCTCCCTGATCGCCCCGCAAGGCTATCTTCTGTCTGCACCATTCTACTCTCACCTTCTTCCATTCTCTGGTGTTCGACAAAATGCCTCACTTTCACTTACGTGCATAGATATTGTGTTGGCAGGTGAAGTTGGTGGCGCCGAGTCTGATGCCGAAGCTGGGCAAAGCGGGAAGCTTGCAGAGCAGAATAGCCATTGTTCATAGCCTCACTCACACTGAAAGCTGGGCCATTGACTTGTCTTGGGTATTTGTGGATTGTTAATTGTATTCTTTAACTTCACTTGCGCTTAAATGGTCTGCTTCCATGGAATACTTTATTTTTGGGTATATTTGAATTGGTTGCTGATAGTGGAATGGATAAGAATATAATTAGGCGGGAAAATTGGAATAGAATGATTGTATGTTCTAAGATGGAATCAAGCAAATATCCCATTCCATGTTTTTGAAAAATGATTGAACAGAATGAGTTGTAACTCTTTAATTCTAATGTTATATATTTGGCTCTTCTAAAGCAAAGGAGGGTAAAATAATTATATTATCGTTGGTGAGAAAATCATTATTTTAACAGACATATATTTTCTCATTAACTATTGAGATTACTTTGTTTAGTCATCTAAAATAAATTGTTCACTTTAAAGGAAGTGAGATCCATTGATTTCAACCCCAGAAAATTAGTTTGCAGAAAGAAAAAAGTTATAAAGAAGATAATAATAATGAAAAAATGATTCACAGAAACACTAGATTACTTGTTTGTGAAGAGAAGACGAGGAAATGTTTTATTTGGACGGAATTGTTTTAGAGAAAACTACACCTACCTCTCCTAAAGTCTCGCTAATGATAGACACCACAAGACTTCTTTTACAACAGTGCATTCTTTCACTCATTCTATGCATTTTTAGTAAAGTGACTGTTCTTTCTCTATGTTTATCCCGAATTTTCATTTCATTGCATGTTTTGTTATTTTTGGAGAAGAGATTGGTATTTGGGCTATATGGATGAAGAATACACGAATTTTAGAGGGATCCTCTTTGATTCTATGTTAGGGGAGGCGAGTGTTTTTTAACAAAGCAGAGTAGATGTGAATGTCGTTTAATGAGAACTCAAGGTAGGTTAGTTCAATTTTGTCGTTTTAAACTTGCCTTACTGTGAGAAAGATTGACAAGGTATAAGTGGAAATTTATGATTAAAGTGTTGGGTTTTGTGAAATCGTTTGGGATTTTAATGGTGGCTGGAAATGGAATGATGATAGTGTTGGCGGATAAGAGAATTGGAGAACAGATTTATCTATATTTAAGGAAAAGTTAATAAAGATAAAATAGTCATTTATTGATTTCAGTATTAGGATCACACTCATCACTCTTGAGGCTTGAACTAAACTTTAATTGGCCCTCGTTGCAATGTGTTTTAATGTTTGTTTGGAAGAAGTTTAGTTTTTTCATATGCCACCTCCAACATTTATTGGCAAATATCTTTATGCATGATACATTCATGCAGGATATAATAGCACGTTTTGGCAAGCAAGAATCAATGCCTAGAGAGTTCTTTACAGATTTTGTGAAGGTAGCACAGGATGAAGGGCGGCACTTCACTCTTCTTGCTGCACGACTTGAGGAGCTTGGTTCTTATTATGGAGCATTACCAGCTCATGATGGCCTTTGGGATTCTGCCACTGCTACTTGCAAGGATTTGTTAGCACGATTAGCCATTGAACATTGTGTCCATGAGGTGTGTCTTTGAGTTATTTGCCATTGTAATTTATGGGATTGCTTATGTTCATGATGAATTGAGCTCATTAATCTTGTATCACTTGTGGAAATCAAGAGGGTTGCTCACTAATGCAGGACTCATGGATTGTGTTTTTTTGGGGGGTGGGGTTGCAGAGTGCTTTAGCAATCCTTGCAAGTTTTGTGCCTGTCACAATCTTCGTTTTCTTACAAAAGAAAATCTGAACATGTGGAGTGTTTTTTTTTTTAATGACCATTTTCTGTTTTGGAAAGCAAAAACACATGTTTAATAAGAGTAGTTTTTGAAATATGTTTCAAAAATAATATTTCTTTTTTCAATTTTTAAAATAAAAATCCAAATATTTCAAAGTCATTTTGACTTTTTTAATTTCAGTTTTCTGCCACTAATTTTTCATTGTCCTGTCTCGTCCTTTTCTCCACTTTCTCTCATTCATCCCCTCTCAAAAAGTAAGTTTTTGAAAATTGCTCTACAAAATAGTTCTTAAAAAACAGAACTGCAATTGAACACATGTAATTTTGCAAATAAATTTCCTAATACTTGAAGCGAGAGGTGAGTTTCTCCCATCCTGCCGACTGTAGTTACTACTAACTACTATTTGTGAAATGCTTCCCTCGTGGAGAACTGAAGAGCAAAGTTTTCTGATCGAAGTGACAATTATATTTTTATAGGAAAAGTGCAAAGGCAAATTTTAGGAAAGTTTTTATCTCTTTTGTTTAAGCTTGAAAAGTTGAAGCTACAACCATTTTTTCATTCAAGTCATTTTGTCAACTGTATGGTACGTTAGACTTTTCACAATTATTTTAGTACTACTTTGTGGTGGGATGTCACTTGTCTCCGGGGACCTGGAGCAATTTTTTAATTACATAAGCTTTAACTATACGCATGGTGTGTTTTCTTGTTTTAAAGTGTCCACGTAGCAAGTGCAAAAACAGGAAATTTTTAACAATTTTTTGTCTCGTTTTTGGCTTTCTTATTTTAATGAGGTCGTTGTAGTTTCCTTCGTCCTTCTCCTCCATGAAGACAGAGTTATTGTTTCTTTATGAAATTGACTTCATATGTTAACTTTGTGAAAACCAACCCGAACCAGTTTTCTTACATGGTTTTGGTGCTAAAATAACTATTTTATTGTTTTCAGATGCTCTACAAATAATTTTATTGTTTCTTTAAAAAGTTGTTTACAGTTATTATAGTTAGGAAAATCTTGCAATTATTCAATATGATAATCAACTTGATTAGCATCTGAAAACTCTAATCTTCTGTGCCAGAGTTTAGTTTTCACAGTTTTGATGGCTTGAATGGATTCACTTGTCTACATTCAAATCAGTACATTATACCAAGTACTGCTGCATATAAAAATTTCCATCTGTTCTCATGTCTGAAGTTACCTATTTCTTGGAGGTTTTCCAGCCTTATCATTTGATGAGGGAAAAATACTGCAATTTCATAATAAAACTGTAAGAAGTTAAATTGCTATTATAGTAAAACTCTTGCAATGAACTCTGCTCATGTAGTGATCATCACAAGCTATTGTTTGTGGGTCAACTAATGAGGATCCAACAATTTTCTCCAACAATTTTCTGACAAAAAGCTCTTAGATGTGAACTTCAAATAGTAGATCACATATTAGTGCCACTATTGCTTGGGGCATAAACCTCATAGTGAGGCAACCTCCCTCCCTCAATTTCTATACATCCCAAAACATGACAGAATGTTTATATTATTTTGAAGCATTGTCACTCACACGATTATTATTCTGAGTCCAGATTCTCTACTGGATTTTATTGTTCTGTCCTCTATTAAGCATTAAAAATACATTATATTAATATCTTAAAAATCTTAAACAGTATAGAGAAATTCATCAGACAATCCAAATTTGATCGTTACATAAAAGTTGTGCTATTGCTTTTATTTAAATATACCCCTGATTGAGTATGAAACAGGCCAGAGGACTTGATGTGCTGCCTACAACAATCTCACGTTTTCGCAACAGCGGTGATAACACTACAGCAGATTTACTAGAAAGTGTAGTTTATCCGGAAGAGATTACACATTGTGCTGCTGGAGTGAAGTGGTTCAAGTATCTATGCCAGAGGTCTATGAATTCAACCTCAGAGCAAGAAGAGCAAAGTGAAAGTAAAGATGAAGAACATGAAGTGATAACAAAGTTTCATGCAATAGTGAGAGCATATTTTAGAGGACCCTTAAAACCACCATTTAATGAGGCTGCGAGAAAAGCAGCTGGATTTGGTCCCCAGTGGTATGAACCACTTGCTGTTAAAGAGGTTGATACCATCCAATAGCAAATAATTGATATCTTTTATTTAACTGGCAGTATCCTAGCTTCATACATGGCAAATGTAACACATACAACAGCAGTTTTGGGTCTTTTTTGTTTCATATTTTAAATATTTTCCATTTATTTCCCAAAAGACCCATGTTACTGGCCAAAGTCATAAAATTAAGGTCTATACTAAAAATGTTAAACAACTTATATGAATTTTAAACAGCAAGGTTATCAGTCAAAACTTGAGCCAAGAACTGAACTATGGACTGGATTTTTTTTTTCTTTTTCTTTTGATCAACTAAACATAAAAGCTTTAAGAGCATTATTGGTTTAGAATCTAACTCTTTAATTTTTTATGTTTAAATGAGTTCGTGATTTTAAAAGTTTTAAAATATATATATATATATATATATATATATATATATATATATATATATATATATATATATATATATATATAAAATATATCACTTTCTTTCGGGTCGACAAATACCATTTTTCCATTGTATGATTCGTTTTATTTTATGAAAAATGATATTTTAATAAAATTTAATACGACAAACTTTGACAAACAATTATTTTTTATCAAAAGAACCCTAAAATTTTATTATTTTATGTTTGTAACTTTTATAAAAAAATAAAAAATTATTATATTTAATAACTTTGTCAACTTTGTCAATAATTTGTTTGTCAAAATATTATTTTTGTTATTTTATTTTCCATTTCTTAACACTTTTAGTATGATTTATAGAATTCTGAAATAAATGATTCTATATCTACAACTACAAAATAAACATCATATAAAAAAATGAATTGAATTTACTCAAAAACAAATGTAAAATTTAGATGCTTTTATCCCAAAACAAAATTAAAAAGTATAATGAAATATAAATGCTTGTTGGAATGAGTTTAATTGTACTTTAATCTTACATGGAACTTCAATAATATTTGAAACATATGAGACACGAATAAGTTATTTTCAATTTGTTATAATAACATATCAACTTTGATATTATATAGTATTAAATCCTAAAATTAAGTAAATACAAAGTTGATATGTTATTGTAACAAATTGAATTAAAGCTTGACAACATATTCCTTACACGGATGGCACTGGATAGGGACGGGAATAAGTTTCACTCTCTCATACCTATTTTTGTAGAAAATAATCATCCTTGTACCTAAATCTAACAATCTAACGGGTATTAAATTTGTGTGTTATCCTCATTCCCGGATAATAGATATATTCTCGTACCAATATTTGTACTTATTCTCTTATTATTTCAATATTAATTAATTAATTTTTATAATATAATAAAAAATTACGATAAAGGAAACATACTATTATTAAATATTTAATAGTAAGAGGATGATTGTTTATTCGATATCATATATTTATAAATAAATTATAATTGTATACATTTCAAATTACAATACCAAATAAAACTTCATGAGTACCAAAACATTTATTAAATTTGTAAACATTAATAATGGATCCTAGTTGATAAAATTTAAAAATATTTAAATATATATATATATATATATATATATATATATATATATATATTTATATAAAGGAATATAAACATCACTTGATCAAAATCACACAAATAACAAATATTAAACTAATAATAATAAAATTTTAACATAAATTTTGTATCTTTTGAACTTCAATTAATGTTGGATGGTGATAAAAAAATAATGGCAACTACATTAGATTTTTATGTTGTAGTAAATAAAATTTACTTATACAATTATAATGACAAAATTATAGTATTATTAATAATGAGTTACAAAAAAAAATTATATAAAATATATCAAAATAGTATTATACCTTATAAGAATAAAAACCAAATAAAAATATTAAAAAATTATCAAATGTGTCTTAGAAACAATTGAAAAGATTATTGAATGAAATCGGACAAAGGAAAACAAATGTACAATAAAGGATATAACAAGATGAAAAATAACTTATATCTCTAACAAAACTTTTTAAATATAAACATCGTCAAGAGTCAATGATTGAGAAATGATGAAAATTATTTTAGCGAAACAAAATAGTTTATCAAATGAAACAAAATTAATAATAAAGCAAAGAAGATAATTTTTTTTATATTACCTAATAGGTGAAATGTTTATGCTATTGAACACTTAAACTGAGAATGTTAAACACTCTTATGGGAAAGGAAAATATATGATAAATAAAAATATTTAAATGTGAGACATAGAAAACAATTAATTGACATACATTATTTAAACATAATTACATAAAGGTCATGATAAGATGAAAAATATATTAGAGATGCAAATAAATTTCATGACAAATAAAAAAATTAGAAGAAATAAAAAATAGAAAGTGTCTAATAATATATATATATATATATATATATATATATATATATATATAATCGTGAATATTTTAATAATTTAAACGGAATGGTGATATGCCGGGGACGAGTATTATGGTGAGTTATGGGAACGAGGACATGACGGATATGTACATGTCATACCAAATTAAAAAAGTCGGGGATTTCCAATACTCAGTCAAGGGATTCCTCATCAAAACAGGAACGAGTTCGGACAATACACAAAAATAAATTTATTTGTCATCCATAATTCCTTAAGCATGTACAATAACCACAAGCAAGAAGATGTATTTAAATTTTTTTCCCTGAAATTCCCAACTAATTTTAATTTTACATCTTCCTAATTTTAACTTTATTTTTAATTAGAAATATGAGTTTTCATTTAAATTTCGTATCATTTCAACTATTTAATTTAAATTTATACCACATTTATGAGCAACGATAAAATGGTAATCACCTACTTTTATCTATTAAAACATTTTTTCAATAGTTATAACCATAAAGTCGTACACTAACTTTTACAACCTTTCATCCCAAATCAATTTTCAAATTAAATCATTTATCCCTTACTTCAAACAATAACACAATCATCTCTCGATCCCTACAAATTCATTCACTTACTCTCCTTCACATCCATTTTCCAAACAAGGTTGATTTAGGAGAGAGGACATGATGAATTTGAGTAGATTAGAGGGTAAAGTTTATATTATTCACTATTTTGAGGTGAAAATGAGTTGATTTGTAAATAAAAGGTGTAAAAATTTGAGAGAAATTTGATTGATGTAATAGATTAAAAATTAAGTTTAATTGAAAAAGAAACAAAATTACTAAAATGTCTTTAATATTGAAAGTAATCTAAAATTATAATTAGATAAGTTAGATTTATTTTATAAAAAATATTTAATAAATAAATTGAAAAAATAATTATTTTAATAAAAATATAATAAAATACAATATTTATTATATATATATATATATATATATATATATTTTAATAAATATTTATAAGCATAATTTTAAAAATCATATTTTTATATTATTATTATTATTATTATTATTATTATAACTATGAAACAAAATGATTTATATAATTAATATAAATAACCTTGTTAGCGGTATATGAATGCAGATTTCATTCAATTATTCGTATACTGTTTCTATAACGACTCAATGCAATATTAACAAATCAACCCAATGACCTAACAAACTGTATAAATATAAATAAATTTAAATAAATTTATTAATCACGCAGATTTCATTCCATTCTTCGTATACTATCCTTTATAACAACTCGATGCAAGACTAACAAACCAACCCAATGACCTATCAAACTGCGTACATATAAATTTAAATAAATTTATTAATCACGTTTCCTTTAATTCGATTTATTAACAAGTTTTTATTTCATATTTTAAAGTACTTCTTTCTTTAATATTAACAACAAGAATAAAAATAGATTTCAATGGTTTTTTTAGATTTATTATTTATTATTTAATATTTAAATTAAATTTTCAAATAATGATTACAATAAATACAAATAACTTATAATAAGAAACAAGTTAAATTTTAAATTTTTGATGACAAATTTTCTACAACTAATAAAATAGTACAGTAGTTTAAAAAATATAAACTATATTACATGGGATGTCTTTGATGACGTTGAAAAATTTATATGAACTAGATATAGAAACTGTCTTATTTACGGATAATGTTTATGGAAGAGATAAAATTTACACTATTTCAATTTTTAGGCAATAAATAATAAATACCAATTTACAATTTTTATTTATTAAATTATTTATAACTATAGTTTCTCTATTTATTTTATATATTGAGTTTAATCTATTTAGCATATTCAATTTAGATAATATTTATTGATAAAATTTTCATTTTAAAACAAATTATAATAACATTCTATATATTTTAAATATAAAATGAATTGTCATATCTATATTTTTTAATAAGACGAATTGTAATATTTAGATATGTGTTATATTCGATCATGATGTAAGACCCTAGAAAATGGCGTTTTAAAAGTGATAGTGGTTTAAAAATAGTGAGACTCGATTATTTTAATATTAAAAGATTTTAGTATAAATAGAATTGTTATAAACAAGTTTCATTATTTTAAAACACACCATCTCTCTAGAAACCATTTTTCTAGAGTTCTCTGACTTCTCTCTAGAGGTTTTGTCTCTCTGGTCGTCTGATTGAAGAACCGAGACCGTAGGATTGATCCTCTCGGCGAGCTCTTCAAATTGGACCGATCAGTTTCTCCGTTCGCGTAAGTTGAGTTTTCGCTCTTTATTTTAGTCTTTTTCTGTTTTCTGTTGCATGCAGACCCTCTTCCGCTTGCATGCGACGTTTTAATCATCAGTATGAGTCTCTGCTGATCAGTGATCATAACGGTATGTCCTGATCGTTCTTGTGATGTTTCTATGTGTAGATAGAGCATCCTGTGGAGTTAG
>Ga0214545_1002547_pt1 | contig 35125 bp, 28 predicted proteins | sample CNSS4metaG_FD_160064 | JGI IMG/M metagenome (GOLD analysis project Ga0214545, IMG submission 160064) | Root nodule microbial communities from cowpea collected in UCLA plant growth center, Los Angeles, California, USA - CNSS4 | ecosystem: Host-associated > Plants > Roots > Nodule | place: USA...
ATATATATATATATATATATATATATATATATACATATATATACATATATATATATATGTATATATATATATATATATATTAATATACATATCTTAAAATTTCATGAATATTTGTCAACTATAGTTTGTATTTCGTGTAATCTGAAAACTAATGCGAAATGTTGAAAAAATTTCGTAACATATGTTTAAAATTGATACATAGCAATAAACAAAGTCCACAAGGTTGTAAGCGGTGTTAATACTCATGATGTTTAAGGCGACCAATGGGTAGACCGATAAGAGTTTCACAGAATTGCCACTACTGTTGAATTTATTGCTTCTAGATGGAAAACACTACATGCTCGCAACTATGATGCCAACAAAATTCTTTGTTTGATGGGTATGGAGTATAAAAAGATACATGCATGTCCTAATGATTGCATAATATATAGGAAATAATTTGAAGGGTTGAAAAAATGTCTGAAGTGTGGGTTATCACGGTTCAAGTGGAAAAACAATAATGAAGATAATGGTGAGATAGAAAAGGATGATCCCGCTTTGAAAGTACTTTAATGCCTTCCGATCATACGCAGACTTAAGCTTTTGTTTGTAAACCCAAAAGACGTTAAAAACCTTATATGACATGCATATAAGAGAAGATGTGATAGACTGCTTCAGCATCCAACTGATTAGGAATTCCCATCCTTTAGTCAAGAATGGAGAAATCTTCAGTTTGGTTTAACTATTTATGGAACGAATCCATTTGGTAATTTAAGTATCAACCACAATATCTAGTCTATCATATTATTCATTTATAACTTATCTCCTAGATTGTTCATGAAGAGAAAGTACATCATGTTGTCTATGATGATATTTGGTCCAAGGTAGCTTGGAAATGATATAAATGTTTATCTCAATCAACTATTTTAAGACTTGAAGTTGTTATGGGTTGACAGGGTTGAAATATTTGATGTTTCTTTCTTATGAAACTTTCATGATGCATGTAGTGTTATTATGCACCATCAATGACTTCCCAGGTTATAGTAATTTGTTAGGGTACATTGTCAAGGGTCATAAAGCATGTCCTATATGTGAAGAAAACATTGTAGCTCATCAATTGAAACACAAAAGTAAGACAATATATTTGTGCCATCGAAGAGTTTTACGATCTAATCATCCTTATCAAATGTTAAATAAAACATTTAATGGTCATTAAGAGAATGACGATGCACCAATTCCATTGACTAGGCTTCAAATTCATGAAAAAGTTAATAAAGTACATCATGTCTTCGGGACAATGTCAAAGAAGTCATTTGTAATGAGCCTTTGGAAGAAAAAAAATCAATATTTTTTTATCTTCCATATTGGTCCAAGTTTGAAGTTAGACATTGCATAGATGTAATGCTTGTAGAGAAGAATGTGTGTGGTACCTTCATTGGTATACTTCTTAACATTCAAGAAAAGAAAAAGATGGAGTAAATGCTCCTTTGGATTTTCTTCAAACAAAGATCGAAGAAGACTTGGTACCAAGGGAGGTTGGTAAGCGTACTCCCACCCCCTAGCCCCACATGTTCCACTAGAGATAAGTTTTTCCTTTGTCTAAAGAGTGTTAAGGTACCATAGTGATACTCTTCAAATATTTAGAGTTTATTGTTGATGCACTACTTGAAGCTTGTTAGCCTAAAGTCTCATGATTGCCACATATTAATAAAACAATTATTACTAGTGGTTATTCATGGTATTTTACCAAAAAATGTTACACAAACTATAACTCGTTTGTGTTCATTTTTCTTTTCAATTTGGGGTAAAGTCATTGATCCTGTAAAGTTAGATGAACTTCAAGGTGAGATTGTTATCATCTTCTGTCAACCAGAGATGTTTTTCATTCCATCTTTCAATGGTTGTGATTGAAAGGTGTATTGTTGAAGAAAGTATTGAGTTTTATCCAAAGTACATGACAAAAGAAAGTCCAATAGGAGTTCCTGTGAAGAAATTTTGCAAGCACATCTATACATCCTTAACAACACATATGAGGTCATCCTTTACTTATCTGTACACAAAGCCATTGTGAAAGAGAACAACCAGAGACTTTAAGAGAAATGGCAATTGATGGACCATAATAGAACATTTATGCCTTAGTTTAAAGTTGAGGTTTTGAAAGATTCAAAATCTTTTGAGACTTTGACGTGGCTAGCAAATGGATTGAGGTTTGGTTTCCTATGTTGTATAGCTTTTAAAATTAATAATTTCACATTTTATACAAAGTCTTTGGATGATAAAAATACAATACAAAATAGTGGAGTCAGTCTTGAAGTCGAGCCGGTACAATTTTCCACATCCAAAAATCAAAATCCTACATTTGGATTAATGATGTACTATGGTATACTAGAAGAGATCTAGCAGGTTGACTATCTTATGTTTACTACTCCAATGTTCTAATGTAAGTGGGTTCAGTAAGAGTGGTGTCACAATGGATGAATTAGGTATGAATCTAGTTGATTTTTGGAAGGTGGGTTATCAAGACAAGCCCTTTATCAAGGCACAATAAGCATATAAGGTTTTTTATGTAAAAGATGTTGTGTTTGAAATTGATATGTCGTTCTTCATGGCAAAAAAAAATTGTGTTAATGAAGAGAATCTGAGTAATCTTCATATTGTTGACACTCATCCCTTTAAAATAGTGATACATTTTGATGAAGACCCTCTAGTTGATGATATACATGCAATTCGAGAAGATCACAATGAGGGAATATACATATGAGTAGTCCATAACTTGTCTATGAATTTCATATTCTTGTATAATTTTTTGTGTTTTATTAAATAATATGTCCTATGTTATTTTTTATGTTTTTTATTAATGTTTTGTGCTTGTTTCTTTTAATAGAGATATGGCTTACATTTAAAATTCATCAAGGGATGAAGGACCTTCTAGGAGACCTACCAGAGGAGCCATTAGCTTGACACAAATCTTAAATAGAAGAGTTAGTGGTGAGAAGACACCTATGGATGTTGACATCATCATTAATGTGGCTTCAGGTCTATATGTGGATGTGTTCAATAGCTACTTAGGAGTATTGGCATGTGATAGGATTTTCATCCTTATTCTATCTTTTCATCTTGTGTCTGAGGTTGATCAAAACATAATTTGGTAGAATTTATTAGTAACTTAATTAATGTTATTGAATTTATAGTTTGATTATATTGATACTTCCTAAATAAAAGTAATGTGCATTTTTTCTTTTATTGTAGATGACATTTGATATTCCAAATGTAGCAAATTTAAAAAATAAATGCCTTTTTTTGTCGCCCTTAAATTTTGTGGGTTTAAGAAAAAACTGACGTCTAGATACATGTTTGGATATAAAATGGTGAAAATCTCTATTCTAGATATAAGGAAAATCATGAAGAAGCATGACGTCAATTTGTTAAGATTCTTTTATCAAGGGTTGGAAGGTTACTTTACTTTAAATCATTCATTTCTCAATTGATAAGTGAGTAAAATTTAAACTAATTCATGAGATGGATCTTATATGTTGTATGATGTTAGGAAAAAAGCCCAAAGGATCAACGCTCAAAATAAAAACCTACACATATTATCTCATGGTGCGTATAGAAAACTTGAAGAAAGGATCTTGAAAGAAAAGCAAAAATCAAGGCCCCACCTTCTGAGGATGATGTTGTTCAACCTCCTTCACCACCATTGCATCATGAAAAGTGGAAACTAGCTCGTATACGATCATTAAGCTCCTCACACCTGACACCGCACAACAATATCAGAAAAAAATTGTAAGATATAATTTTTCTTTAAATAATATTATCATTTTATACATGTTAGATGTTAAATTTTTGTTGTTATGTTGTAGGACTCCTTGGTTAAACAAAGCTCCCAAGGTACTTTTACACCTAAAGGTCATCATGAAATACTTGCTACTGCAATTGGATAGCCTGAGAACTCTGGATATGCGTGTGTTGTTGGATCAGGAGTCAACATTCGCCACTATTTTAGAGGCTTTCATTGTTATTCTTTTAGCACACAAAGTGCTGAGATTTTACAAAGGCTGAAGTAGCAAATCACTTCGAGTATCAAGCCGCAACTTACAATGAAATCACTAAACAAGTGACTAAGAGGGTTATCCAACAAGTTTAGTAGCAGTTCGTTAGTTATGTCATATGTCCACAAGTATCTCATACACCAAAACCTTTTGTGCCTTCGACGCTTAAAATTAACAATCATTTTATGCTAAGTTATGAATTGAATAGTTGTTCTTTGATAAAATAACATTAACATTGGCTTTGACATGTAGAAATGAAAAGGGGAGTTGTTCAGTTCCACTCCAATCAGAAGATGACATTAATGAAACTCGCCAATGTCAACTATGTGTTGAGTATGGTCAAGGGAGGACATTAGTGGCCTATGGAAAAGTATTTGAGGCAACCACATTTGTTCATGGTATGCAACTGTCGGACACTATCATTAAGGTCACGGTAGAGGAAGTTCTCATGGGAGGATCTTTAGTTCTTGTTCCAACAGATAAGATATATATTATGGCACATCTTAGCACACATGACTTTGATGCTTGGAGATTTGATGAAGATATTGCATAAGCAAACTTGATGAAGATATAAAGTCTTAATAAATTGATGAAGATTTGAAGAAATGGTGTGTTGATCAAGCTTGATGTGTCCTTAATCTAGCTTTCCCATGAAGATCTTGAAGCTTCAAGATTAGAACTTAACATGAAGACAATTTGATAGAGTATATGTATCTTGTGTTTGGTTGCAGTCTTTTAACCTGTTAAATGAGTTTTTAACATATTAATTGGGTAGATGCTATAGTTTTTGTCATTAACATATTCAATCAGCTAAATTAACTTTTAATTAGTTATTTTCACTTTAGTTAAATGAAATCAACAGATTAAACAGATAAATCAACCTATTGAATATGCTAACAGACAGACTATAAAGTCTGGTTTTTTAAAGAGAGTTGTAATCATGGTGGATTGTGTCAAACTTTTGATATAATGGATTGTCAGGCTATGTTGTCATGATAAACTAGATATAGCTCATTTTTTAGTGAACCAGTATAAAACTCTGTGTACACTTGTTTGATCTTTCTCTCCTTATTTGTTCCTTGATAAAAAGTTTCAAGAAATCTATTTAAAGCAATCTTTACTGTATTCTTGTATTTGATATAATATGAAGTTGTACTTTTGTTTGTATTACTAATTGGAATTAATCCTAATGTGTTGTTAAAACTTTCTGAGTTTATCATTAATTTCGTTTTTCTACATAATTTGTCAATGTTTCAATTTCTAGTTTTAGTGTTTTAATCAATTGAAAAAGTATTTCTTTGTCTGATTGACTCTCTATTTAATGAAATCAACTTGTTAACTCTGTTTTAAATCGATTGAAAATGCATGTTCTAGAAGTGATTGTGTGCTAAGTTCTTGATCATTCTGATTCAAATAAAAGGATTTTTACAAGATTAAAAAGAACTAAAGTTATAGAAAAGGCCCATTTAACACCCCTTTCTTGGCTAATTATTTCTTTTACTAATTACAACACATGCATTTCAATTTTTCCTCGTCTGGCCTAAGGATTTTGTTGAATTTATATCTAACCTCATGGTATGGACTCTTAAACCCTACATTACTTTATTTTATGTTTCCATGTTTTTTATCTTCATACTTAAATTGTTTTTCATGTGACAATAGTCGCACTAAGAGGAAAGTCCTAGACCTACAAAGAAGCCTTCTATACCTATGGACAATTCTCTTGGTGTATTACACCAACTTGTCGACACCATAAGCAGTGAGCAGATGATATTTTAGTAGGATTTTGTTGCATTTAGGAAAGATAGTGAAATCCCATTGTATTTATATAAGGAAGATATCTTAGAACTTGCGGCGGGAAAAATTGAATATTACACTTATTTAGTTATGAATGATGTAAGTCTCTAAACCATTCTTTATATTTAATTGATTTATCTAGTTAGTTATATTAAATCAATGTTGTGTTAAGGTATATGTTTGGTATCAATAAGAATGTAGGGTTGAGCGTTGTATACGGGTTCATGGACCCTTATCTCATTCATTTTGGCAATAAGTTTGATGACACCCAAACATTGTTGATATCGCGCAGCGGAATGTTTAGCGTTTAGACAAAAACCAAGAGGGGGTGAATTGTTTTTTAATATTAAAATTAATAGTTTAAAATTTTTCTGAAAATTTACCGATTAATTTAATATTAGTTACTTTAAATGCAGCAGTAGATACAATAAAGAGATAGGGAACAAGATTTAACACAAGTATTTATACTAGTTCAGATCAAAAGATCCTACGTTAGGTGTTAATCTCTTTAAACAAAGAGATTAACTCAATCACTAAAAATATCATATTACAAACAAATAACAAAAGAATAGGGAAAAGAAAACACCTCTCTTGAAGACACAAGAGATGAACAACCTTTCTCTGAATCACACAGAGAACTTGACCTAGCTTTCCTAGCAACAGCAGCAACACTCAATCTTCTAGAAACCCCCTTAGAAAAGTTATCGCTCTACCCATACTAAGTTTTTCAAAGTTCTTTTAAGAACACTGAGAGAACTTTTTTTGCAATCACAACACTAGCACTATAGCTTCTCAAAAAGGTGATTTCGAAGTTGAACTGCAGTTCTTTAAATAGGAGTTTCGAAAATTAGGTTAAAAACTGAACAAAAATATTCCAACTACCAAGGATAATTGATTATCATTAAGGATAATCAATTATTCCAGTAGGTTTTCTAAAAACAAATTTTAAACAAGATAATCGATTATTCTAAGGGATAATCGATTACTCTAGTATGATTTTGAAAAATGAAAGTTTGCACAGATGATTATCATTCACTGCAGTTTTTCCAAAAATGAGAGAACCTTGAGAGACGAAGTTTATGCTGCTGATTCTAAGTTAAGTGAAACTACTCTACAACAATACTTAATTTATTTTACAAGATAACTTTAAACATTTAACATTTTGTCTTCATTCTTGCTTGATCATCATTCATTGCTTTGATCATCATTCAAAATCTTTAGGCTTCCTTCTTTTGCTAACAACATACATCACCAAGTCTCCCCTAAGGCATCTCAAACAGGTAATACATTGGTAATAACCTCAATCTAATGAATTTTCTTTATTATATAGGAGTATCATAAAACATTCCATTTTTTCATAGTTCATTTGGTTGACATAGCATGTTGTCAGGAGATCAACTACTACAACTAAAATGCTTCAATGGTTGTCCCTCCAGTTTTTTTTTGGTCCATATATAATTGTTTGATTCCTTTTCTTCCTCAACTATTTATAATTATTTGATATATTGTAGTGTCATAAAGAAACCAACTTATATGAGTGTGATTACTATGTTATGCAATGGATAACAAACATTATTCGTGCTCGTATTACAAGTGATTGGGAAACGATAATAATTTAATTGAATCAAATACTTTGTAACTTTTCCTTTTGATATACTAATAGAAATTATTGTCTTCTTGTACAAATTCAACATTCTCACACCAATGCACAAGAAGTCGATAGAATATGTAAGGAAAGCTTGTGCAAAATATATACTACAAATGTATAATAATGAGTAATTAGGATGTGAAATATTTACTTGTACATTATTTAAAGTGCAATGATATAAAATTGTCATTCATATACTGTTGTATATAGATTTTGTCTATTGGTTCTAGTTATTTTCTTTTTGTCCAGGTTTGTTATGTAGGTAGAAACAAAAACAAAAAAAATAAAGTATTTGAAAAAAAAGGTCTACTTTAGGCTTCGATTATTACCAAAATCGAAGCATAAAGAGGCTATTAGGCTTCAATTTTGAAAATAACCGAAGCCTAATCGCTTTCTGATTTTAAAACTAATTTAAACTTAAGAGGATTAGGCTTTTGTTATTTAGAGAATCGAAGCCTATTCTCCCCTTAAATTTAAATTATTTTTAAAATTAGAAAGGGATTAGGCTTCTATTATTAAAAGAATGGAAGTGATTTCCTTTATTTGTTTTATTTTCCATCTTTTTTTTATTGTTTTATGCTTTAGTTTTGAAGGCAATTGAAGCCTAATACCCAAGTTTATGCTTTGGTTTAAAACCCAAGCCAAAATATCCTTTTCTTTTTATTTCGTCTGGATATACTTCTATTGTAGAAATTGATTAGAATGTGAAAAGTAATTGGTGCCAAAACCCTTCCTTACACTAATGTATGTCATATGACTAACTCTATTCAAACTAGTTATGTTGGAGAATAGAATAAGCCTTAGAAACTGTATTTCAATGTTTAAAGCTAATCAACATTGCTTATGTAGACCATCCACCTTGAAAACCATGAACCTTGAATGCAACAATAATGACAACACAAGCCATGGTTAGTGGCTGGTATCGACCATTGTTCGAATTAGGAAAAAGATTATAAGGGATTATGAAGTTTCTTGAGCTTATAAAGACTAAGAATTGTGGTGGATGATGGTATAAGTTCACTAAGGTTGATAAAAAGAAAATAGTTGAGGAATAGAAAGAATTGAGGTTGGCTCGTCGAGGGAACAAAAAGTATAAAATTGAGAGAATTCCTATTTGTGACCTTATTAAAGTTTCCAAAATAAAGGACTAATAAATACAAATAAAATGGCTATGACTAAAGAAAAACAAGATGTTGAAGATCATGCCAACCTCGTGTATCCATGCAACTCCCATGTGGAGCTTCACCAATGGAAGATTAACAATTTTTTCTTATGGTTGTTAATTCACTTTAAAAGTAATTGTAACACAAATTGTTAAGACTATGCCTATGACTTTTGTTTAAGTTTTTGTGAAGAGCTTGCATGTCACATTTCAGAATATTATAGGAATGAAATGTAGCTTAAACTTTTGAATTATTGTCTTTATTTCCCTCTCTCTTATTTCATGTAGTCTTAACCTTTTTATCTTCTTTATTTATTCATGTTAACTCTGAAATTGGAGATATTAAAATAATCATTATTAAAATAGGAATGCTAGCATCTTATGCTACAATCTTGATCATTCCATTTAAATTGGAGATATTAAAATAGTCATTATGAAAATGGGAATGTTAGCATCCTATGCTACAATTTAGATCATTCCATTTATCAAGCTAATGAAAATGATGATAATTTTGAAACTCCATGTTAGTTGAAGAAGTTAGTTGAGCAATTCAACCTCATGGGGAAGAAATTAAAATGATATATCTTAGAAATGGAGATGACAAAAAAGAAGTCAAAGTTGGTATTGTTATAAAAAGGGATGAACAAGACCTATTGATCAAGCTTTTGTACTAATTATGTTGGTGTCTTCGCATCAACATATTAAGATATGTTTGAGTTAGATTCTAACATCGTTGAGAACAAATTGACCCTGAATCTAGAATGTCCACCAGTGAAGCAAAAGTTGAGACTGATGAAACTACATGTGTCATTGAAGACATAAGAAGAAGTAAGAAAATAATTCAATGTAGGATTTCTTGCAATGAGAAAGTGTCTTCAATGGATTGCCAATACAATGCATATTCCAAAGAAATATGAAAAAGTCAAGATGTTTGTTGATTATTGGGATTTGAGTAGAGCCAATCTTAAGGATAATTTACCATTGTCTCACATAGACATGTTGGTGAATAATACTTCCAAACATGCTTTCTTCTCCTTATGGATGGGTTCTTTTGGGAAAAATAAAGTTAAAATGGCACCTAAAGATGTTGAAAAAATCACATTTTGTTACAAGGTGATGCCATTTGGATTGAAAAATATTAGGCAACATATCACATGGTGACTTTGTTCCATGAAACGACTCACAAAGACAAGAAAACCATATTGTATATTTACAAAAAAATTGTTCGATCATTTAAGGAAATGTGAGATTCAGTTAAATCATGATAAATGAACCATTGGGGTAAAATTTAGCAACTTGTCAAGCTTCATTGTAATTGAAAGAAGCATAGAGGTTGATCCTGATAAAAGTGCGAGAATTTATGAAAAATATGAGTTAGTAGCTCTATCATGGATGCTTAGAATACATTTCTTCATATTGGACTTAATGAATAAGTGTATATGTCATTTTCCTCATGGGTTTTTTGTTGCCTCTTGTGGGAAAGTGTAGATTGCAAAAATCTTTGTATGGTTTTCGTTAGGTCCCTCGCAACCATTCTTTAAGCTTACTTTTACCTTGAGTTCATTTGGCTTTGTTCAATCCTATACTAATTACTTGTTCTCTCTTGAATGCTATGGTATCATTCTTTGTATATGTTGATCACTTTATCATTGTTGAAAATGATTTTACAAATATTTCTAATTTCAAACCTTATCTTATTATATTTCATAAGAAAGAATCAGGAGTGCTAAATTATTTTATTGGTATTGAGATTGCTATTGGTATTTACGGGTTTTTTATTATAAATTTGCCACGTTCTAAGTGAAATTTTTTCTTTTTCTTTTGTAATTTGTATTAATAACCGTGTACCAGTGTTTGGTGTATGCATAGGAGATAATTTAGTGTTTTCATTCACTACTAAAAAATATAATTATAGTAGGGGTTAATTATTGGGGGTTATAATAACCTCCACTAAGAGATATACATAGGAGAGGTTTTATAAACCCTCTTTAAATAAAAGGGGTTTTTAAAGAAACCCCAGTAAAATTTTGTAATTTCTTAAAGTTTTAATTTGGTTAAGCTTACAAAACTTTTTCGCTCTCGGGATAGAAGGTGTCTCTGACTGAGTGGCTCAACAGCTTACAAAAGTCTTACATTCAAAACAAAGAAGCATATGCCTCTCGTTGCTCAAGGTAAACCGTGTACCTCTCACTCCATCATTTTCGTCTTTTTCTTTCATTTTCATTTTCAACTCATTGGCTTTCGATTTCATTTTCGTTTTTGTCTCAATGGCTTTCGATTTCATCTTTGTCTCTCTGATTTCATCTCTTTCAATTTCAATTTCGATTTCAACTCGGTGGCTCACTCCTATGAGTGTTAGATTCTGCCCTTGGAGGAAGACATTCTCTCTTTTGATTTCATCGTTTTCCTTGAAATCAGGTAAAACCGTGCTTTCAATTTTGTCGTTCTTACAATTTCGTTGTTCGTCTCTATGCTTTCATTTTCATCTCAGTTCAATTTCGTGTCTCTGATTTCATGATTTCATAGTGCCTCTCACCATTCTCACCATGAACATGTTTGTTTGTTTTGCCCTAACTTCTCTGATTTTATTTTGTGGTTATCCTGATTGTTTTAGGTTCTACTGATTTTCCTGAGTTGGTTTCGCCATTTTCCTGAATAGTATTTAAATAGGTTCTGATGTAATATGTGTCTTAACTTGTGTTGTAGAGGTATTAGCCAATGACCATTTTGCTTCTTAATATGTTTGAAGAATAAATAATGTTTGAGTTTGGGTTCATAGTTTAAGTTCATTCACTCATGTAATTACACCCTTTTTATGTTTGAGTTACTTATTTATAGTGTGTGTTTAAGAAGTGGAAGTGTGACATGGTTTGAAGGTCAAAAAAGTGAATATGATTATTGGACTATAGCAGGTGTAGAAAGTCCTAGAAATCTAGTTTTCTGATTTGTGTTTCTTTATGTTTCTCTTATTGATGTTGTTGTTTTTGTTGCTGGAGTACGTTTGTTGCAATGTTGAAGCAAAGTGTTTGAAGGGATATAATGTAGCTTTAGCTTCCTATTATGTGAGTACAGGGTTGTCCTTGGATGATATAACACACTTGATGAAATCAAGCGATGTGTCCAATTCTGACGATATAATAAGCTACAATAAAGACAAAATATTCAATAATAATGTCTTCTACTTTGACAAAATCAATGTTCCATTTCCCTGTGATTGTATTAGTGATGAGTTTCTGGGGCATGTGTTTGTGTACTCAGCTGCTGAAGGTGACACCTATGATTTGATTGCCAAAGTGGAATATGTCGATCTCACCACTGTTGAGCTTTTGAGGAGATTCAACAGTTATGGCCAAAATGGTATACCAAAAAATGCCAAGGTTAATGTCACGGTCAATTGTTCTTGTGGGAACAGCCAGGTTTCACAAGACTATGGTTTTTTTATTACATATCCACTCAGACCTAGCAATAATTTGCATGATATTGCCAGCGAGGATCATCTTGATGCATAGTTGCTGCAAAATTATAATCCTGGAGTCAATTTCAGCAAAGAGAGTGGAATTGTTTTCATTCCAAGAAGAGGTATGCTCTTCTCTTACATCATGTTAGTAATGTATTTTGACATTGAAAAAATTTAGATAAAGTTGTATACTTCTATTGATGCTTTCCAATGTTTTGGAGTTTTGTTTTGGCAAACTTTTATTGTAAACCTTCTGATGTAAATTACAAGAAAAAAATTCAACAACTCTGATCATATTATCTTTCTTTTGGTATTATCAACATGTTGGGGGTAAAAACAATCACTTTGTTCTTGTTCAAAGCATTTTGGATAACCTTTTATGCATTTGCTTGACGTTTTAATTTTGTTTAAACTTGCTAGATCAATTTGGAGAGTATGTTCCCTTGCACCCTAGGTGGGTAACTTAGGTTGTCTCACCTTTCATGCTGAATTATGCACATACAGTTGAATATTGCTGCATGTTTGATTTTATCTTTTTAACTTTAATTTTCTTTTCCATCTTGCAGAAACACAGGTTTGGCTCTCAAACTTTATAGGGAGTTGGTTATAAGAAGATTATTTTCAACTTAATGTTCACATAAATAGAGAACACAAAGAAAAAGTCAGTGTCTCAGAACTTAAATTCGCTTCTATATATAAGCAGGTCTAGCTAAGGGTGATGTTGCTGGAATATCCATAGCAGGAATATGCGGTCTTCTATTACTAGTAATCTGCATATATGTTAAATTCTTCAAGAAGATGGAAGGAGAGAAACCTAAATTGCCAACAAAATATTCTATGACGTTTTCAATTTAAGATGGTTCTAACGAGAGAAAGTCTTATTGTCATATTTTAAGGTTCTATTTGTAATCACGGTGTTTAGATTTTTAGTATATATATATATATATATATATATATATATATATATAATATATTTTGGGAGTGCAAAGATGTTGATATGTTTCTTTTGTTTTTCCTTATCACTATGAATGTCATATAGTAGTTTGTGTTTGAGCTTGTTATATTGTCGTGCTTTAGGAGCCTCACGAACCAAACATATCATACATGACCTTAGGAGTGCACAAATATGTTCTATTTTTTGCTTGGTTGCTTCTTGGCAAAGAGGTCAAGAGTAAAAAAAGAAAGGTGTGTTTGTTGAAAGCAACTCATGATTATTCTTCGTTGAAGTAACTGTTATAAAGAATTGTTCTTAAACAATCTATCTTTGCAGATGTTTGCAAAAGAAGTTATGAACTTTGTTGAGCCACAAGGTATCTGGTCAAGGAAGTGTTTGTAATATCAAGTACCGCATTAGAAGGATGTTATTTAATTTTTCATTATGTTTATTTTTCTTATTTAAAACAAATAACATTGTAATGACTTGTTAATTTTAACTTTTACACTTTGTCATATTGTAGACTTTGTTCTTTGTCCCTTTTATAATTGTTATATGCCCAAATTATAATTACCAAAAAATTAAAATTTTTTCCTTTTATAATTTTTCTTTTATTTAAGGATTTATGTATTATTAAAAAATACGAAACAAACAAACAGACAATATTGGAGTTTTTAAATTGCAGGTATTAGTGGATGTTTTGAAAACCCTGATAGTAGTAGGGGTTTTAGAAACCCATGGGCAGTAGCGGGGTTTTAGAAACCTCTGGCAGTAGCGGGGGTTTTAGAAACCCCTGGTAGTAGCAGGGGTTTCGGAAATCCCAAGCAGTAGTGGGGGTTTCGAAAACCCCAAGAAGTTGTGCTTTTCCAGGGGTTGCTAAAAACCCCCGGTAATCTAATAGTGACGCTGGTTCTTCCAAGAGAATTGCAAACTCTGAGTAAACCTATTAGTCGGGGTTAAAATCCCTGGAAATCTCAAATATAACCCCACTAAAAATAATTATTTTTGTAGTGATTATTTGTCAAAATCTTTTTGAAGAGTGTTTCAAAAAAATATATGTATTTTTTATTTTAATTACACAATATTACTTGTAGTTGGATAACAAAAGATTTTAGCAAAAAATTCAATATTGCATGTTCTGATTTTTTTTTTTTTGTGTTGGGTAATCATTAATTGTCCTCATTCACAACAATTTTAAAAAAGAAATATATAAAATCTTTAAAGATCAAATTTTAAACAAATTTATTTTGGTAAATCATTCCAAAGGTCCCATTTTTATAGCGAAATCTCAAGTACGTCCGTCCATTTTTATTTGACTCAATTGAGTCTTTATTTTTGAAAATTCGTTGCAATCAATAGTAACAGTGTTAATTATGTGCCACATGTCAGCACGTGGTTTTTTTTATTTTTTCTATATTTTTTAAAATTTTTTTTTATAATTTAAAAAAAAATTTAAAATTTTCATATGTCAATCTGACATTGTGCTATGTAGCAGAAACAATGTGATGTGGTAGTGGCAGTGCCACGTATCATTATTGTATGTAAAAAGTCTCAATGTAGTCCCTGTATTTGTTATTTTGTATCAATTTGGTCTCAATTTGATTCAGTTTTAAATAAATTGGGACCAAATTGAGACAAAATAACAAGTTTTTATTTTTAAAGCAACTCTAACATTTATCTATAAATTATAGATATATAAATATTCCATAAACATTTAAATAAATATCAGTGCAAAATATATATTTAAATAAACTTAATTTTGTTGAAAATATCAAATATAATAAAAATACCACTGTAAAATTTATATAAAAATTAAATTTGATACAGGAATGAAATTGATTAAGTTTTAAAAAAATTAGGACCAAATTGAGACAAAATAACAAATACAAGGACTACATTGAGATTTTTCACATCTAATAGTGACACATGGCACTGCCACTACCACATCACGTTGTCTCTGCCACATGGCACAATGTCAGATTGACATGTGGCAATTTTAATTAATTTTTTTCAAATTATTAAAAAAATTAAAAATTAAAAAAAATCACGTGCTGAAACGTGACACATAATTAACACCGTTACTGTACAACTAACGGAAAGGAACTGATTGCAACGAATTTTCCAAAATAGGGACTTAATTGAGTCAAATAAAAATGGGGAACCTACTTGAGATCTCGCTAAAAAATGAGAACCTTTGGAATGATTTAATCATTTATTTTCTATTGGTTGTCTTTAGTCATTTATTATTTTACAAATAATAATAATAACATTATCAATAATAATAATAATAATAACACTATTAATAATAATAATAATAAAATAATATTAATAATATTTATTTGTATCTTTTACAAATATTCTAAAAAGTAGTCACTTTTTTCTCCAGTCAAATATATAATTTCATCCTATTTCTTGTATTCTATTTTTCTCCATTTCCTTCTTTTCTATTAAATATTTGATACCATAACAAAAATGTATATTCAATTGGAATATAGTTCATTAGGATGGCAACGGGACGAGAACGAGTTTCACTATTCCATATCCATTTTCATAGAAAAAAATTATCCTCATCCCATACTCAAATTCAACGGGTATAAAACTTTTGTCTCATCCATATACCCACTGGGTAACGGGTATAATCTCGTACCCATATTCATACCCTTTTATTTTACTATTTTAATATTAATTTAATTAATTTTCATAAAATAGTAAAAATTTATGGTTAAGGAAATATAATATTATTAAATATTCAATATTAGTAGGATGATTCTTTCTTCGATATCAAATACTTTAAAACATATTATAATTGTTTACATTTTAGATTAGAATACCAAATAAAATTTTATGAGAACCAAAACATTTATTAAATTTGTAAACATTAATGAAACCTGGTTGATAAAATTTTAAAATATTTTAAAAAAGATATAAAAGAAAAACAAATATTCAAATTAAAATATATTTTAAATGTTTGTTTTCTTCAATTTTTTAAATTCTAATGAATATCTTTTTTATACACTAATAAAAGTTATAATACATCACTTCATAAAAATGATGCAAAAAATAAATAATAAACATAATAATAAAATTTTGACATAGATCTTGTATCTTTTAAACTCCAATATATGTTGGATAGTGATAAAAAAATATTCATGACAATTACATTAAATTTTTATATTATAGTAAATAAAATTTATTTATACAATTATAGTGAAAAAGTTATAATATGATTGATAATGAGTTAGAAAATAAAAAATAAGTAGATAAAATATATTGAAATAGTATTCTACATGATGAAAATAAATAAAATATAAAAATATTAAAAAATTAATAAATGTGTATCTTAGAAACAATTTGAGAGACTATTGAAAGAAATCGCACAAAAAAAAAGCAAATGTATAATTAAAGATATGATAAGATGAAAAATACCTTAGAGATCTAAGCAAACTTTTCAAATATCAACATATATACTCAATGGTTGAGAAATAACGAAAATTATTTTAGCAAAACAAAAGAGTTCTTCAAGCGAAACAAAAATAATTAATAATAAGTAAATTTTTTTTTTATATTACCTAGTAAATGAAAGGTTTATACTATTAAACACTTAAAATGAAAGGAAAATATACAATAAATAAAAATATTAAAAAATAATATAAATATTCAAATGTGAGATAATTTTTTTTTAATAAATATAAAAAAAAAAAAAAAAAAAACATAAAAAATAAAAAAAAAAAAATATATAAAAAAAGAGAAAAAATATATATATATATATATATATATATATATATATAACATTACTTAACTAATTGTAAATATTTTAATAATTTAAACAGAACCAAAAATATGACCGAAATGAATATTATGATAGAGATAAGTACATCTAATACCCAAATGAAAAAGTAAAAAATTCTCCATACCCAATTAATGCAATTAATGCAGAGATTTCCCGTCAGGGAACGAATTTATTTGCATATCTATAGTCCATCCCTAAATTACAAACTTTAGAAGTGTTAAAGGAGCGATTCCAAAATGGTCTTAGAATTATACTTCAGAACGTGGAACTAAAAATAGAAAGCATTATCTCGAGCGAATAAGAAATTTAGTTATGATGGGTATTAGATAAATAAAATCTTTGAAATGCAATGTACAGTAAAATCAATCACTTATCTTTTGCTACATTAATCGGTATACAGGAATCAACCAGAGTCAATGTGCCAAGGAAAAGATCAACACTAATGGGTTGTACCTATCAGAGATTCAGCAAAAGCTGCGGCTAAATATTGACACTGCAGGGTATATGCTTTTTTTTTATGGGTCAAGAAACAATGTGACAGAGGGATCGTGCATCGTACAATAAGTATCTTCCAGAAACCTTGAAGAGACAACGAAACTTGTACGAGAAAAGCCATTTCTTTCCTAAAGCTGCAGTGTTGTTCACATCATGGCAAGGCATTTAATGCTGCAATAAATTCAAATCCTCTCTGAAGCTGTGTCCTTGTGTGTTTGCCAGAAAGCTATGACAATCAATATTCCATCTCCATCAAGATAAATGCTATTGTGTAGTAAAATGTGAAGGTCCCTTGGCGTGTTGACTCTCCATCTCAAGAACCATCAAGGATTTCTGCCTTTGATATCGGTTTCTCTTGGCTGCTAATGCTGCATGAGAAACCACAAAATAGTCAACAGTTAGCAGAGGATTTCAGCATCAAACATTCGCGATGATTCTAACGCAATATTTCTAGTCATTTAAAGGAATTTAAACGATTCCTTACTGAACATTTTAGATTTTTTAAAGACAGGATGTGTCTATTAACGCTCCTAAAGGTTTATTGTTGTCACTCCTATTTAAATATTAATTTACAGAAGAGAGCTGACAATAGAGCCGTAGACATATGAGAATAGAGATATGGACAAGGCCACTGCAAAAGATGGACTTAAATCCCTTCTCCTTATTCGCTCCCAACATGAGTAAACTAAGTTAAAGGATTGAATATATTATATATGGGCAAAAGAACTAAAACGACTACAGACCAGAAGAATGCTAGTAAAGACGTCCAACCTGTTGAAAAGTAATAGAAATTTCTATCTCAGCGCGTTTTGTTGGCAAGAAGTGAAATCCCTTTACGCGGAGACAAGTTCTAGTGTGCATTTTTTTGTTTGAAAATACTATAGCCTAATTAGGGATGTTACTCCCCCTAAATCAAAATGCTTGATAAAGTGTGGTCCCCATAATTTTGTATTTAAGGCTCATCATGTTTTCGGTGAATCTATCTGTCAAACCATGCTCTAGATGACTGTTTAAATTCATATAATGATTTTCAAACCATGTAGAAATGCACTTTTCAAACCATGTAGAAATGCATTTTTCACATCAAATTGTTGCAAATTTCAATCATGGTTTGTTGCCAAAGACAAAATTACGTGTGTTCATTTTTACAACTGGTGCCAAAGGTCTCCAAGTAATCCACTGCATAAGTTTCTAGGTGGTAGGATGATTAGTTTGCAAGTATTGTTCTTCCTCAATGTCTTCATTTCCAAATCCATGGCTTCTTTCCGTTTTTTTTTTTCAATTAATGCCTCAAATATAAAAGAAGGTTTAGTCGTGGTGTTTAGGATTGTGATAAAGGTTCTATGGATAGATGAGAATTTTTCAAAGGATAGATAGTTTGCTAAAAGGATAAGGTGGTTTAGTGCAAGCTCTGGTTCCTTTACTTTGAGCAAGTGGGAGATCTAAACTTTGGTCCACTTGTGCAATTGGTTCTACAAAAGGAAATTTATCAAAAGGAATTTCATCATAATTAGTAGAATCAGTATTTATAGGAACAGACACAATTACGTCTCACATAATGATATAGGGTTGAACTCTAGACCATGAACAGATCCTAGAATGGCATTTCCTCTTCATTTGTACACCAGATTTTTCATAAATTTTGTATGTGGCCTAATAACAGGTCCAACAGATTCAAAATTTTGATTCACCTCTGCTCTTTCCCTCTGGACTTAAGTTTCAGTTGTATTACCCTTTTGAATTTCATTTCTTTCATTTTCTGATACAAAAGACAAATCTGGGAATATAAAAAGCACATCATCATCCTCTTGTAAACTCTCCCCTTGAGGATGAGGATGGCTAAAATAGTTAACTTGCTCATTCAATGTGACATCACTTGACAGAATTTTTGACAAGGAAGATGAAAGCACTTATACCCTTTTTTTATGTGACAGAGTACTCTATCAAAACACATTTAACAGTCGTTGAGTCTACTTTTCCCCTTTGTTGTTTGTGAAGATGTACTAATGAGACACACCCAAATATTCTAGATGGAAGGTTAAGTGAATGAGTTATGAGGATAGAATGAGAGGAGAACTTCCATTGGACTTCTTAATGACAAAAGAGTATAAAGTAACCTATTTATCAAATAAGTGGCAGTAAGTATGGCTTCTCCCCAAAACCCACATGTCCCAGGATTGGAACCTAGCCTGATACCATCTCAAAATTAGAAGAAAATAATTGCTCTCTCATTCAGTCTCATTAAATCTGATATATACGTACATACATTGATTGAATAATTTAGGAAACAAGCACAACCTTCTAGGAAACTGATCTCTGAGATTGCAGGACTGATATGCTAATTATAAAACCAAGATACAACCAATATATAGAATTAAAACTAATAGGAATAAAATATGAAACTTCCTAAAATATCTTGACAGAATAAAATCTAAAGCTTTCTAAAATATCTAAACAATAATGGTTGTCATAGCTTGTGGTCGAAGTGTGACTCAATTTCGGTAGTGCAGACTTTCCAAAAGGATCATATTATCCTTTGGTATCTTTGATCTAGATGGCATGATACCAAGTTCAAATGTAAAAGTATGAGATTTGACTCAATTTCGGTAGTGCAGACTTTCCAAAAGGATCATATTATCCTTTGGTATCTTTGATCTAGATGGCATGATACCAAGTTCAAATGTAAAAGTATGAGATTTGATGTTTCTCATATTTATTGAGAAGTGAATCATTATCGTGATAAGTTTGTATACTTTGGAGTAAAAGAAAGACGTAGTTGGTGGTAGAATGACATTCCAAATTTTCTTAGATGATTTCTTTAGGAATATGGGTTTTCAACCTTACTACAGGTTTGTATCTTAAGTAGATTTTGATATGGTCCCCCTACTTTTCTATATTTCTTTTCTATACTTTTATGCTGTTTAGGTGTACCACAAATGATTAATATTATAGAGTGTCAACATAGTTGGGATCATACATAATATGGTGATGCTTTTTGCATACTCTAATTTTGATTAAAACAATCCTACTTTCTTAATAGGATTTAACTTTGATTGCTGACTATATAAATAGTTTTACCTTTTCACTATCAATGAATTAATTTTGCCTTCATTCGAAAAACAGTTAAAATTTTCAATGTTTGTGATCACTGCTGTACTAATTGGCTTCAAACTGAAGAAAATAAAAATGAAATCATACTTACATGTTAATTCATGAGGTAGAGCAAAGTCATAGTCGTTCCTTCTCCTCCTGATGCAAATATAGACCAGCAGCAGTATCGCACAGAAAACAAAAGAACAGGACACGCCTATTGCAATTTTACCCTGAGTAGATAATTTTCCATTCTTCCAAAACATAGGACAACTTGGCAGAGATGGTACACCACACAAACCTTTGTTTCCAGAGAGACTGAGGAAAAACAAATCAAATTGAAGGTGTCAGAAATTATTTACCACTGAATTATGTAACTACAATTTAATTCCGCTTTAATAAGTGCACCCTGGCACACAATCTTTTGGTGTTATACTACTTTAGTACCTATTACATCCCAAGCAACTTAGGAAACAACTAATGCTGACAAATTGCCAAGAAGAAAAAAATCTTAGCAGGAGCATCCATGTAAAAATTGGCTATATATGTACTTTTGACTATTCGGTCAAACAAAATTCATTGACAACTCATCCTTTAAAGATTGAAGGTAAAAAAAAGTTAAGGATTTCAGAGATCATTAAATTTACTTCAGCTTACATAGATAACTCAATTTAGTTATCCTTATTGTAAAATACAAGCAGAAGAAATGAAAGTTATAGAGGAGCTGGAAACTTTACATAAAGATCTGTCATAAGCTAATTTTGGTATTAAATGCAGATGATAGACGACATTATAGACCTAGATGGATGTGATTTTGCGAGCAGCTTATTTTAAATAAGTAAACACATAGACAAGACCTTATAGATAATCGAGTATGGAAGTTATTTCAATCTGAACACATTATCCAGAAGATTATAGAATAAAAATATTGGATTAAATTGACATACTCTATAGCTCCACCATGCACACCAATGGAATAAAGTTGTTCTGGTACTTGTCCTTCCAATAAATTACCATTCAATAGCCTAACAATTAGTCAAAAAAAAAAAGATTAGAAAAATGAATCAAGTAAGAAAAAATTGCCAGTAGGGTAGAAGGGACACCTTCTTAAGACTCACTAGGGGTCATGTATTATCTACCATTTCTTTTCTACAATGCGAAACCACTTAACAGAGAAGAAAAATAGTAGCTTCAATGAAAAATAATAAGATGCCTGGACATAACGTTTTCTCTTACAAAAAGTAATCAAGCCTGATGTATTTGTGTTGGGATCAAAAGAGAAGGATACTAAATGTCCACAAAAGAAGAGGACAGTTAGTTAGGCAGTTAGTAACTGAAGGGAATTAAGATATATAAAGAATTTAACATTAATAGTGGAGAGTTATGTCCACTCAATCATATTAATTGATTTCTTGGTAATAGAAGACAAGAAGGGAACCATTTCCTTGACAAAGCTTGCTCTAAATAATGAAATATCTCTCTCTTGAATTTGGAGACTTCACTAGAGTTTGTCGAGAAAGTTGCTGTGATGCACACGACACAACACAAGAAGAGCATTTATCGATAACCTTATTTATTTAAGGAAGTATTGTGTTTATTATTTCATTTAACAGTTTTTTATCCTTACTCGTGTCCTGAAGCCACATTTTAACAAAATCCTAAATATAATGCAGTAGATACTTACACGAGCTGCAGACTTGAAGAGGCTCCTATACTATCAGGTATTGAGCCCGTTAACTGATTGTTTGACAAGTCCCTATAGTATTTTTGGAAAAAAAAAAAAAAACAATGAATGTGTTAGATAAACAAACATTATATTTTCTTAAATAGATAAATATCTGAATCAAAATAGAAACATTTCTTTCCACAAAGAAAGAAACTGTACACCATTAATTGCTCCTGGATTTACATAGCGCTTTTCCTTTCAAGTCCCTCATTTGAGCAAATTTTGATTTCGGTTCTTCAAATTTAAAATTGATCTTTTCTTTAATATGAAAAAAAGCTTATTTTAGTCCCTATGTCTAAACTGCTTTTACACAAAAAATGTGAGAATGAATACTTCAAAAGGAAAAGTAATAAGGTATTTGATAATAAGAATAAAAAATTGAAATAGGTTACCATGAAACAACTTGTAATTGTCAGTCCTATAAGCAAGAGTTTTAATAATATTTGGAGGACACGCGTTTTTTCCAATTACACGGACTAAAAAACATATTTTAAATTTAAGGGACTAAAACTTACTCAAATTTTGAGATACTAAGATATGTAAGTCAAAATCTTATTACTTAAAAACACATTCAAGAAACAAATAATGCCCTTTTTCCCTCCTACACAGATCTTCAAACATGCTACTCTCCTTTCATCAAATAATCTTACTCTTGAATCTTATTTATGAAATGAAATAAAAAAGAAAAAACTCAGTTCTATTTTCAATTACTGGAACCATCACATATTTCCATTTTACATTTCTATAAAAAAATATTTTGTTCCATTTTTCTTACTTCCAGAAAAATACTCTTAAGTACATTAAAGAAACAAATAATCCCCTTTCTCTCTCCTACCCATAGATCATGCTTCTCTCCTTTTATCAAGTAATCTTATTTATGAAGTGAAATAGAAACAAAACAAAAAAAATATCACTTCTATTTTCTATTACTATAACCATTATATATTAATAAAGTTCCCTTCTACCTTTCCATGAATTTTTTTTTTCTCTACTTTTCTTACTTTCAGAAAAATACTCTAAAGTACACATTTTGCAAATCAAGATAAGACATCAAATATATTTTTTAATTTTTCCAAAGATCATTAAATTACTTTCTCTTGACATGCACTAATTGAAGAAAAATATCATATGAATCAACATGAAAAGAAAATATTTTAAATGCAAAGACGTGATTAAATAACTTTTTTTCTTGTATTTCAATAATGTATATCTCATAGAAATATTAAATAAATTTTTCTATTATTTCAGTAATATATTATATCATAGAAATAATAGAAATGCAAATGGATATTTTCTTGTGTTTGGATTACAAAAAAAGAAAAAAAAGTTTTAAATTTTTAAAAATACTTGTTTGTGGGAACTTTGAATGAGCTGCCTATGCAAGAAAATTATATAATATCCAGATATACGATAATATTCCAGTACATATCCATTGAGGTCCTTCATATGTAAATATAAAGCAATAAATCTATCATTCAATTTCAATTTATGGCATCAAATTGTACAAATAGTGATTTCAAATTTATAGCTAAAAGTATAAAACTGATGACATTTAATTATTAGTGAATGATCCATATGATGTTTCTAAACGTGATGTTTCATAGCTTCCAGAAAAGCATAAATGAGATTTCTATCCAATATTCGGTACAACTACAAATATAAATGAAAGAAGCATCTCTCACAAACTATCAATTCTAAGTGGGTAAATAACTTGGAAACGTATCCACAACTAATCAAACTAAAGACTCCAATTCAGTTGAGTTAGGTAAAGTATTATGCATGACTAGTAGAAAACAAAAACTCAAAGCTTACAGGTGTATGAGGGATTTTTGACCTAGTCCAGAAGGTATTTCACCCGTCAACAAATTAGAACTCAAATTCCTGTAAAATTGAAGAGATGTTACCTGATGATAGAAACAAACAAAGGCATGACTAAATTTCTCTAGGAAAATACATACTAAAAGCATAAACTTAATGAAATACAATCTACTACAAAAGTAGATGAGCAGATCCAAATGCAAAATTCTAGCCAAGATGATGCATGTATAACAAGGGTAGCTCAAAACTATTGAAGGAATTTATTGGCAGTTAAGAACAGCAAAAATTAAGAATAGTTTCCATTTTATCATTATTGCATCAACCTAATGTGTCATATCATAATAGAAAGGCTGAAGCCACGCAAAGAAAACAAGTTTAGTTGAAAGCACCAAAGCTGATCATATTTGAAAAAGAATATTAATTCATACAGTAAAAGTGATGGTTGTCAAACTAGCAAGTGAACTCATAATATTGTACCCATTTACAACTTTAGGTAGCCAAATAGATTGCACTAACTGTTAAAGTTCTATCTTGGCAGAATCTGTCATAGTATTGTACCCGTTTACAACTTCAGGTACCCATTTGCAATCAGATTTTCACTTTTTTGATAGTCAAATAAGCGTTCATCAGGGTCTTGCTTATTCTAGTAGCAAGTCAAGACATACAACTCCAACAACTCAATGTGAAGACAGCCTTCCTCCATGGCAAGCTGGAGGAAGGCATTCTAATGTGTTAGCCAAAAGGTTTTGAGGAGGCACGTAAGGAGGAGTAGGTGTGTAAACTGAAGAGGTTTCTGTATTAGCTGAAATAATCTCCTAGACAATGGCATAAGAGGCTTGAATTGCTCATCTCTCAAGGGCACAATATCTGCCCCCGTATCTTACCCGCTTGATAAATATCCATCCCGTACCCGTACCCATATCCGTCGAGTATCCGTTATGCGGATACTCGTCTATTTTTTTTCATATCCGCAGGTATCCACGGGTACCCGTGGGTATTTACAAAATTATTTAAAAAATAAACATTTAATCATAAATTCAAATAAAATAAAATACATCACTGTCATAAATTTTAAATAAAGTTAAAACAAACTCAAGTCCATATAAGTCCAAATAAATATAAAATTCTTTAATTAGTGTTTTTATTAAAAAGTCCACTTTCTCTGATTGATTCCTAAACAATAATCAAATAATAAACCTCAACTATCACGTGTCAAGTATTCTTATTTTGATTCCATCATTTGACAACAAGCATACCATAAACGCCACTGTCTATATAGAATTTGATGTATATGCCCAATTTCAAAGAAGGGGAAGAGAAGAATGTCAAAGGGTGTACTTGGAAGAAGACAAGTACCAATACTTGAAGCTGGAAGAATGAAGACAGAAGACAAGATGTGCAGCTTACAAAAAATTATGTCAGAATGTTTTTTACTATGATACCCGTACCCGCCCCGTTAACATGCGGGTATCAAAAATATTCGTACCCGTGGGTAGCGGGTATCCGTTTCCTATCCATTGCGGGTTTTATCCGCGGATACCCGCGGGTACGGATATTTTTGACATCCCTAACGGTTATCAAGAGGATTAACCCAAAAGTACTTTACGTGTCAAAGACAGGACATTCAAGAGGTGCTCAAATGTTTTAGAATGGAAGGTATTAAAGTCATGAGAAAAACTTTGGCATACATGGCATACATGAACTCAGTTGTACTCAAAATAATGAGGAGAAGCAATACATGTCATGTGTTTCTTATACTAGTGAAGTGGGAAGTTCAACGTATGTTATATACACTAAACTAAACCTTATACTTATTCAAGCATCTAGTTTGGTAAGTAGATGTGAGCACCCATCGGAAAGAGCATTGGCAAGCTATGAAGTGGATTATAAGATACTTGAAGGGAACCAGGATACTGAAATTATCTTTAAGGGTGGTTCACAATGTACTCTAGCAAGATTCTCAAGCTCTGAATATACCATAGACTTGGATGCTAGTCAATCACAGACTACACATTCACAATTGGCTATCGTTAATTAGTTGGAAAGCTACTTTCCAACCAGCCTTGTCTATCATTAAAAGCAAAGTATATTGCATTAACAAAAGTTAATGAGGATGACATTTTGTTGAAGGATCCAATGGATGGTTTGAGTGCAATTTGTTTGGCCAAGGATCCTATCAGCATGGTAAGACAAAGCATACCAACGTGAAATAACACTTCTTTCATATTGATAAGAGAACTGAAGTGAAGAAGATCGTTACAAAGGAGAACCTAGCAAATCTCTTCATGAGGCCAATTCTCAAGAGCAAGTACATGCATTGTCTGCATTTTTTGAACATGGATTACTAGTAGTAATTCCATGTGAAAGATGTGATAGTCCAAGGTGGAGTTTGTAGATCTTAGTGTACTGAACTCTACCTATTGCAAACGTTCACGAGTAGAGAGTCTAATGACAAGAATGGTAGACCATCTAGTGAACAGTAATCAATGTATACGTTTTAGTTAGTTAAGATTTTATTTGTAATTCTAACTAACTAACTTACCACGTTGAGTTCCCTTTATAAGGTGTATTGTATGCATCTCCAAATTATGTTGTTAAATTTATGATTGTTATTGTATTGCCCAACTTACATAAAGTTGCTTTTTTTGGTGTATGTACCTAGCCTAAGTGTTGGGTATTATAGGGTATACCTTTCCTTTGTAATGCACTCCTTTCTCTTTCGTGTATGTGCATATGTGTGTGTGTGTGTATATACTTACAATAACTAAGTACAGTAACTCACTAATTTTTATCATTAAAATTCAAGTTGGTATCAAAAGCCCTATCTCTAGGTCATCATTGTTTCCTGTGCATCGAGAAGTGTGACACAACCCTAGTGATCAAGTGACCAAAAGCTATGTGAGGCACCACCATACGCCAATCTCCATTAGCCCTCACCATGCATGTGTCCCATGTGTAACCTTCCAAATGTCAGAATATCACTGACCACCACCATTTGTCTCGCTAACGTCTTTTATATACATTAACACACTAGGGTAGCTAGTCAAGGCTTAGAGTTTTAACCCTCTCCTCAAATCTATTTGTGGTTCTTTGTCATTGCAATAGGTTTTACTATCTTTGCTACCTTTTTATGCTACTCCTACTACCATGAAAAACTCAAGTGGAAGAACTATTTATTTTAGTCTGTGTTTGTGGAGTTATGGTTCCTTGGTCAAGGATACTATGATCATCTGGAAAAGGGAGTCAGTGATGTTCCAAATGAAGATATACCTTTGTGGCATAAATTAGACTTCCAATTATACTGTTTTATGGGAGTTAGTTTAACAGGATGTATATTGACAAGGTTGGCAAATTACATATCTATTGATAGTCTCATGGATCCAAATCAAAAGTTGACAATGGACCAACATCAAACTTTTTCAGATCCAGAAAGACAAATGAGGTTGATGGGAAAACTCATTCATCTCAATATTACAAGACCTAATATTTCTTACGTTGTGGGAGTTGTTAGTCTATTCATGCAAAATCCTCATATTGATCATTGGAATGTTGTAATTCACATACACAAAAGGTTCTAGGACAAGGATTGTTGTATAAGGACAAAGGAAATACTAAAATTATGGGATATTTTGATGCAGATTTGGTTGGTTGTCCCATGAACAGAAGATCAACCACAATATATTGAATATTCATTGGAGGGAATATTGTCTCCTGGAAACATAAGAAATAAAGTGTCATTGTTCGATTCAGTGCACATGCTGAATATTGATCTATGGCTCTAGGGATTAAAAAACTCCTTCAAGAAAATTTTGTGAAGTTGAGCAAATGAAGTTGTATTGTTATGATCAGGTAGTCATTCCTATTGTTTCCAATCTTGTGTTTCACAAAAGGAGAAGTTGTTGTCCAAGGAACTATGTACTGGATTTTATATAATAATTTGTAATTTGCATTTCATATATTGTTCCTAGCCTGTTTTAGTCCAAACCACTGCATAAGTGCTTCAGTGAAGGCTATGCAAGAAGTGACTTATGAGAATCAAATTTTATTTCTGCACTCAATTTGCCTAAAACTATGTTTAAGTTGTCCCCTTCTGCACATCATTTCAGCTTCAAGGAAAAACACATGGAAACCTCACAATTATGTCACAGCTAGCTACCAATAAAACTCAGCAGATCTTTCAAGAAACAAGAAATCCATTCCTGACTCCGGCCACACAACAGAAGCATTTTCTGCTTATTGTGATCCAGTATATCCTGGAAGTGGCTCATCAAGGAGCACATTGTCAGCTTCAAATTGAGGTCATGACTCTTGAACCCAAATGCACAATCCAATGATTTCCTTAAATCTTTTTTATTTTGTGCATTCATGTTTCAGATACAAGCAAGTTTAGAACATGTTTTATTCCTGCTGTTAAACTTCATGAGAGAGAGAGAAAGTAGAAACATATTTCATGAAACTGATTTTATTGAACTTCACTTAACTTTCAAAGTTCTGTACATGTATGTATTTATACTACAATGCATAGAATAGGATGCACAATTTGGTCAACTATTGACTACTGTTGACCATTGACCATTGCATAGTACCCCTAATTATTAACTGTACACTAACACCTGCTCAGGTTCCATGTGTTCTGTTGTTGTTTCATGTATTGTTTGTGCTCAAGTTTTAGCTATTCTATTGTGTTAATGTGTTTTATGTATCTTCCCAACTGACATTATACTGTGCTTGTTTTACTGGATTGATGAGTAATTAAAGCACAATTCTGTTTGTTGTGTTTCATTTCCAAAGGTTATGTCTGAATATGTTTTCTTGTCCCCTATGCAAAATGTCTGGTTAAGTTCTATTTGAGTTCTGTTCTTTTTATTTTGGGTATAATGTTTCTATTAATTCTTGTCATTTCATGTTAGAAGGACAGGAGGAGTGACCGTTGTAAGACATTAAAAGTGAAAGGATTACGACTAAGGTGTTGTTGATTTTGGAATACTTACTAGAAGAACATCATTTTACACTTTTAATAAAATATTATTTTTGCAGTAGTTAAACTTTTATGACTTTGAGCTGAGTTTTTTTAATCTTTGTAAAGTTTACATAGACTTTTGGGTTGACAACCTTGGTTCTGATAGAACAAACACATATATAAGCTAAACAAAAATATAATGAGAACATAATAATGACTGGAAACTATGCCTATTTTTATAACATGACAACCAGGGCACCTAATATCAATTTAACCGCATGATGTGAAAGAAAACTAGTACATGTAAAAATTTGGCTGCTGATACTTACAGGCTTACCAAATCTGACAAAAGACTAATCTGGTCACTTATGAACCCTTTCAAGCCTTGACTGCCCAAATCACTGAAACCAAGATTGAAACATGGATAAAACAAAAAATGTAGGAGAAGAAATAAATCATAAATGATTGAAGAAATATTGTCTGAACAAAAAACAAGCTGTGGCTTCCACAATTATATTTTTCTTTTTCTAGTTTCAGAGAGCATGAGTTGAACCCATAATGCCCTACCTACCAAGCTATTTAGGGTAAAGAGTATTAATAAGCTCCAAAAGGTGATTGGCAGAATAATTAAGAGGAGGGAGAAATACTTTTTTATTGTACAAAAAAAGATATAAGAAGCCTTTATTTATTTATTTCTTTTTTTCCTATTTTTTGGTGAATTATAAGAAGCCTTTCTTTATTTCTTTTTCTTAGTTTGGTGAATTATAATAAGCCTTTCTGATATAATGATATGGCCACAACATATCATGAGCACCTTAGACTCACCTACCCTCAGTAGTCAGTATACTTCAGTATACTTAGCATATGTAATCTAACCGACCACAACACCGCTAACCTTACGCATAAAGCTTCAAATGCAATTATTAAGAGACTTTTTTTAGTAAGACGTAGCAATAATCTTCTTACCAAAAACCAATTTAAAGCTCAATAACTTTCGAGAATAAGAAGCAATGCATACATTTGACTTATCACCAAAGCAGTATTATCTTTACTCATACGGCAGGTAACTCCCTCCCACGCATCCCAATTAGTAGGAGCACAAGGATCACCATTCCAACCCATTCTTTCAGGCACCCGAAGTGAATCTTTCAATGCTTTCATGGCAACCACTGCACGCAAACAGAAAAAGAAAGAAAAGGTCATTCAGTGACCATAATTCTTTTGTGGCTGCTCTCCAGTCAACAAAATTTTGACCAAGTCCCTCCTTGCACATTGATGTAAATAAAATTCATTACCAAAATAATCGCCGCATATATTAGCACAAAATTCACAACCAAAATTTTTATAGAAAAAAATTGCCCAAACCAACCACCCAAATAATCGGTAAGCATATTTCACAAAATTAGTAAATCATAACACCCCAACTAAATTTCCAATAACACACTACCTTATGACATCAATTCCCCACAAAATTATTAGCGAAAAACCAATAGATGGATCCGAAGTCAATTTCCATACGGTCATCAAAGTTTCCCAATTTGCATCCGTGAAAAAATGAATTAAAAACAGAAAATCCTTCCCAAATCAAGAAAACAAAACCCGATCCCTTCTATGCATCAAATTTCCAAAATCACAGAATTTAAATTAACCAAAATCATACTTCTCAATCCCTCAATTACTGAAAATAAAGTCAAAGAACACACCCGCCCACTCACCTTGTTGAGGAACAGTTGAAGGATCACTAGGCACCAGAGCGTAATTCTCAATCCCACAGATCAGAGGCGCACCCACCACCCCCACGAGCTTCACGCTCAACAGGCTGCTACTCAAGTTCTTCACCGTGTGATGCCAAGTAAACGCCGCAAAACCCCCAACTTGCTTGTATATATCAACCCTGGTCAAATTATCACCGTTTATGTACACATCAAACACCCTTCCCCCCACCCTCCTCACCCGCCCTTCAATCTCAGCAAAATGCAGCCACACCAAGTAATCAAGCTTTGCGTCCACGCTCAACTCGTACTCCAAAACCCCGCCTCTCTCCTCTGCGGTCGTCGCCGTCATCACCGCCGTCTGGTAAAGCTTCTCCGGGAAGTAATTCGGCTTTTGCTCAGCCCCACTTATGCTGTTCCGCGTCGATATGGCTACGACTTTACTCCGGCCGGTTCGGAATTCCTTATCGGACTGCCAGGAGCGGCCGAACAGGTCGGAGTCGTTGGAGAAGCCCGGCCCCCACTGGTCGGAGCCGCAGGAGAGTCTCCCGTAGTTGACAAGCACAGTGCCGTTGTCGGCGATTGCGGCGGCGTCGTAGGAGGCCAGATCGGCTGCGAAGAGCTCGATGGAGGAGATCACCGGCGGGTCCGTGGCGAGGCTGTAGAAGCAAATTAGGGCTTCTGAGGAGAGGATTGTGGCGAAGAGGTCGGCGTAGGCACCGTCACGGGCGAGGGACAGGGGCCATGGCGAGCGCCAGGAGAAGACGACGGTGGAGGCGACGGCGACGTCGAAGGAGGGAGGGTGGGACCTGCCGTCGTAGTTGTCGTAGACGACGAATGTGCGTAGGAGGTAGCGCGAGGGAGGGAGGGAAGGGATAGCGTAGCAGTTCTTCTTGCCGGAGGAGATTGGGAAGAAGCGGAGAGTCTTCTCGTGCGCATGGTGGAAGTGAAGCGGCTCCGACACGATCCCGGTGGCGCCGCCACTGAAGTACCGGTCCGACAGCCACGTCGTGTTGAACGGGTCCGTGGTGTTCGTCGGACTTCCACAGTCGATGCGATACGACAAACCTTTCAATATCAAAAATTAAATATATTAAATAAAAGAAATGAAGTGTTAAGAGTGCTTTTGTCTGTGTGTGAAGATGCTTACCATATGGGAATGAAAAAGAACGGGGAAGATTGGTGGAAGTGGTGGTGCCGAAGATGATGCTCAAGAGTGGGAGAGTGAGGGTGAGAGTGAGAAAGAGAGACATTGTGTGTGTTTTTTAGTTGGGTTGTGATGATGGTGTAGAAAAGATTGGTGCCAAATGGGAAAGGAGGAGACTGGGTAATGATGTAATAATAATGGGACAATCTAAAGAAATTAGATGAAATGCAAATGAAGATTCTAAGGAAACATTGTTAGAGTAGAGAGAAAGATATACAAGGTGTTTTGTGTGCCGTGAGTGAGAGGGAGTGATAAATTCATTGGCGAAGTTTTGGCACTTTTTAGTTTTGATATTTGGGGTGGTTAATGCTGAGCCAGGACCTTTATTAACTTTCTTGCTTGTGGTCGAAGAAGGTTGGGAAGGGATAATGGGAGTGCGCGAGAACTGAGAAAGCATCTAAATTAGAAAATCCTAATACTGTACAAAAACGGTGGGAGTTTGGCTATGATTACTCTATGTGAGTGAGTGCTGTGACTTATTGGTGAACTTGATGTTGATATGTACAATAAATGGAGCTTTTTTGTCCTAGTCTTGCACACGTGACCAGGCAAGCACCGTTCGGACAATGAGAAATTCATTCAAGACCATTTTTTTCTCCAACCCTGGTTATCAATGCTTTCTTTAGATTCAAGCGCGGAAAATTGCTGACAAGAAAAGAATGTTTAGAAAATAAAAACATAAAATATTTAAAAACAGGAAAAATAAGAAGTATTTTATGTATAAGCCTTTTTTTTTAGTATTGAAGACTTTTCTCCCTTCTTACATGAAGTTTCTTTAATTCATTAATGTTGTATTCCTCTTTTCTTTGTAATTTCAGTATTGAGTGTACCATCCTTTGTAATGTCAATGTTGAGTGCATAAGGAATGAAAGACAATCCAATTTTACCCATAACGTATTGATAATGTATAATTGAATATAATTTATAACTTCTAATAATGATTAATATGTAATTAATATATGTATGTGTGTGTTTATATTATAATAAAATAAATAAAATAACATTGTTCTTGTAAGGTGGAATGTATTATTAGTCTCACTTTTTTTTTACTCTTGCTGGTGCAAAAGGCATTATGATGTTTAAGTAAGTGTTCAGTTTGCAAAAATACAATAAATGTAGATAGTTCAATAGTATTAAATGTTTTACCTAGATGTCATATTTATAATGCTCTTGATGAACATTTACCTTTTGGAATGGTTAATTACACTCTAATAATATTCTAACCTTATTTGTTTATGATAATAAGTGAATTATACCTAATGATATTCTAACCTTATTTATTTATGGTAATATGTGAATTATACATGTAACCTTGGTTCTATGCATACCGATCAGTCTTCTGAGTCAGTATCGATTGTAACCAATCGTTCACATTCTTCTAAGTATAGAAATTAATTAATTTAAAATTTATTATGTTTTGTAAAGTAATTTATTTTAATATATTATTATTGTTTTGAAATGTAATATTTTTTGTTTAGTAAGATTTTATAATAACTTTTTATTTTAATTTCAATTTATTTTATATCTAATATATACTTTTAAAATTATTTTTTTAATTAAATTATTTTTAAATTTTATTTTACAAATTATTATTTAAATATATTAATATAAAAACATTATATTATTTCGTTAATCAAATTGTTTAAACATCTTTCATTTATTTTTCTTTACCTTATCTTCACTCTTCCTTAATTTATAGAACTTATTTGGATTGAGATGGGAAGTATGGTTGAAAAGGAAAGAAATAAGTGAAGAGAAATTGAAAAGTGAAGTCATTTGCATTGAGGAACAATGAGTGAAGAGTTTATTTAGTAGATGGGGTTGATGTCCAAAGAAAAATAAAATAAAATAAATTGTGTTATATAACCAATTACAAAGTCGTTACTTGAATTTTAAAGAGTATAAATCAAATTTGAAAAATAATTAATTATAAAGTAATTAATTTATTAACTGAAAATAATATAGATATTTGTTCCTGTGGAGAACAAATAATATATGTCAGACACAAGTGTTACCTTACCTCAATCCACAATCTCCTCAGTAGGTTTCCTCTCGGCTTCTATATGTCATTTGTGGATATCTCGGTGTAGACCGGTTTGGACCAGTAGGTTACCTGCGGAAGAGACTCCGACACTCAAGTCAGCAAAGAACTCTCAGAAAGTCAAATCTCGTAATTAAGGGAGTAATGAATGCATACCTTTAATTGCTGGGGTCCATACAGCTATAAATTATTAATTATGTTTGGCCACGTCATGGGCTGGGCCCCTGTTTGGGCCATAGGTGGGCCTGGTGATGAGTCATTATTTTCTTCCATTCCACTAGCCTTTGTGCACCCATTAGACAGTTGATTAGTGCTTAATTGTTCATCATTAGAGTGTTTTTCATATGTTGGGCTTTATTGGGCCACTGTTCCAAATTTGGACTAATTTCACATTATTTGGCCTAATTTTTGTTTTTAATTATTTTTAGGTATTTGGGTGAAGCAATTTTGGAGCTTGGACATTAATATTTAGTTGAAGAGACTTTCCACATCATTGCCACATCATTTCCACGTCAGCAAAGTCAATGGGTCATTTCCATGGCATTTTTGTAAATATGAGTGGCAGGGATGATATGACCACGAATTAGGTCTGCATGAAAAGAGACCAGCCACTCCATCATCTTTAACCTCTCTTCAAAACCTCCATTTTCGTTCTCCAAGCTTCCATGGACGTGCCCCTTGCGGTTTTTCATGTTTTTGGCTCATTTTTACCGTTTTTATGCATATTGGACAGCACCCATTGAGGGTTTTACGTTTTGAATTCGTTTTCTTGCTTGGGCAGTTCGTTTTGTGGGTTTTATACAACTGGAACAACACCCATTAATGGGGTTTTCGCATTTATATATGATAGCACCGTTTTGCATTCTATTTAAGCTTTGAAATCTCTATTTTTGCTCTTAAATTGCGTTTTCAAATTTCATAAGTTAGGGTTCTTGGTTCTGTTTTTGTGATTCCAGTTTTGAAGTGTTTAATTGCTCATTTCCATGTCTAGCTAAATTCGTGTATTGACTCATTGATGAAGAATGCAATGAAGCTTTGAGGTTGTGCTTGTTTTGTGAAATCTGCCATGTTTTTGTTCTGAATTCGTGGAATGCATGTGGTGAATCTGTTAATGCTTAATTTACAGAGTGATTGCATATGTTTTGGTTAAGATACGTTCATGCTTAATGTATGTAGCTTAGCTGTCACGAATTTAAGGATGTGTGCATTGCTTAATTGCATAATGAAGCTAGATTGTAATTTTCGCTTAGTGAATTA
>Ga0214545_1002556_pt1 | contig 35022 bp, 22 predicted proteins | sample CNSS4metaG_FD_160064 | JGI IMG/M metagenome (GOLD analysis project Ga0214545, IMG submission 160064) | Root nodule microbial communities from cowpea collected in UCLA plant growth center, Los Angeles, California, USA - CNSS4 | ecosystem: Host-associated > Plants > Roots > Nodule | place: USA...
TATATCTCAAAAAAAAAAAAAATATATATATATATATATATATATATATATATATATATATATATATATATATATATATATATATATATATATATTGTCTTACTAACATGATTATGCATAACTTTTTGGCTATAATATTTTTTTTTTTGAACAAAATTTTACATATAGTGAAACTGGTTTATTTGGTTCGAATAAATTTTTTTTTTTAACATTGCTTTAGCTAAAGTTATAAAAAAATAGTTACAAATTCTTAATCAATAAAACCTTATTGATCTTAAACCTATCAGTAAACACTCAAACTTCCACATTTTTTTTCTTTATCACTTGTTACAATATATACATGCATATAAAGAGAACCAAAAACCTTGATGAAACTAGAATTCAAATAAGCATTACTCTGTTTAGGTACACCCAGAAGAAACACTGTATTTGGGTAGTTTTTTTAGTATTGCTGCTTCAACTTTTCCAAAAAGGAGAAGTGTGGAAGAACTTTTATTCACATCGAACTTTCCATGTGTAAAATGGCTTTGAGAATCACACCCCACAAATGGATATACTTATTATTTGCGGCAGTTTGTTGCCCAAAGCATTAGCACAACAAAACAATTTCCATTGCCACCTATGCTTAGGACTCCAATTATTACGTCCTAAAGTGCTTCCATGACCCTTTGTATCAATCAATATGAGTCCCAAGTCAATGCTACATATTCAAAATTTAAAAGGGCAAAAAGAAAAAAAAAATAATCAAAAGTTAATAGTATGTGTCCTCAGCAAAGATGATCATTCTTTTCCACACACATGCTTTGGAATTTATTCCCTTTCAAAAGTTACGACTAGACAACGGTAAAGCTAAAAAAGCAAAATTTCCACACAAAAGTATAATAATGGGTTTTGGAAAAGAAAAAAATTGACTGGACAAAACCTCTCCCCATGCATGTTTTAGTTTCATTCGATTCAATTCAACAATCCGTTTAGAACAAGTTGACAGGTTATATTCAACTATAATTAGTCCTAATCAAACACTTTTTCTGTTCCTGTTCGACCAGAAGTGTATCTCTTGAGAAAAGCATAAGTATGTATTTATTTAGTTTAATGTTATTTTTCATTTAATTTTATAATTTTAACATATTTTTGGTTTTTTTTTTAATTTTTTTAAATGACTAGTTTATTGTGTTATTATTTATTCTCTTTTCTGCTCATTTGATACTATACCTTATTTAACTGGATTTTTTATGTTTTATTTTTATATTTAAGACAATGATTGTTACTTGTAAATTTTGTGTGGACGGGCTCGAGTTTTGTATCCGCTGCTGTCTGTTACCCAAAATCGGTTTTTTAAATACGAACAACACTAATAGTATAATTTTCGTGGAGATATTCAATAAATAATAATAATAATAATAATTATTATTATTATTATTACTAGTGTAAACACAGGCGCTATCGCGCCTGTGTGTACGCATTTTTTGAATTATATTAATAATTGATGATATTGTAATGTTATTAATTTAATAAACAAAATAACAAAATAAAAGTATATTTATAAAAAATAAAATAAAATGTACGGAGAAAATAAGAGAAAAATAACTGTTGATGAATAGTAAGAGAAAAAAAGAAAAAGGAGATAAGTAAATAATTTTATAAAAACTTGTAAAAGTAACCGTTAATTTTTAAAAATTTAATATATAATTAAATTATAAAGGGTAAAGTTGGAATTATGAAATGTGGACACAAAAGAGGGAATCCCCTTTATATATAGTTATAGATTATTATTATTATTATTATGCAGTACATAATTTATATTAAATCTCAACTCACAATAAATATATTATGTTTTTTTTTTTAAATGTTGGTGAGAAATAAAATTGTTAATTTGGTTTAGCCTAATGTTTGGTTCTGAAATGCATGGGTCATAGGTAAAAAAGTCTATAGCATAAAAAAAACTCACTTAAAAAAACAGATAAGACTAAAATAGTAATAAAAGTTCAATTGGACATCGTCAACCCATGAATCAATCAATGCATGTCGGTCTTAGGGTTGGATAGGCAAAGGTGGGTTGGGATCAAATCAAGTAAGTTCTTTAGGTAAGACTGTGTATAGGTCAAACAAAGATTGATAAAGTTCAAGTCGAGTCAAATACACCTCATGCTAAGTTGAGTCGACCTCGATTAAAGGTCGAGACAAGTCCATCCAAGTTGAAGAATAGAGACAAGTCGACCTGGTTGAAGGTTGATCTACGTTGACTCAGGCCAAAGATCAAGTTGAGTTGATCTGTCGAAGATCGAGCCTAGCAAGCCTAAGTCGAGGAATCGAGTTGAGCTAACACGAGTTGAACAATTGAGTTGAGTTGACTAATTGGGTTGAGCTAACATCGATCAAAGGTCAAACCGCACTTGCCTAGGTGCCTTGGTCGAAGGTCGAGGCAAGCAAAGCCAACTTGGGCCTAAGGTCCAGCCGAGTCAGCCTAGACTAAAGGTTGAGTCAACCCGGCCCAGGTCAAAGGTTTAGCTAAGTCGACTAGATAGAAGAATCTTGTTAAATCAATCCGATTAAACGACCCACATCGAAACTAGAGTCATGTCAGCTCAACTCGAAGCTCGAGATGAAGTGACTTGGGTTAAAGGTCAAGGTGGCTTGCCTTTAATCGAAGGTTAAGTCAAATCAGTATGAGCAAATGTTAAAGGGAGACATGGTTGCTCAGGTTAAAATTTGACCCATTGTTGGAATCTTTCCTTACCTTTAGGAAGTGTACTAAGCAATTGTAATACCACACACATGTCATATACTTATGCAAAACGTCAAGTAACTTAAATTTGTTATGACTTGTTATGAAACAATATTGAAGTTTTTGTTGTAATTGATTTAAACAAAGCAATACAAGATTGAAAATAACTAAAATGTGAATGTGTATTGAGATTGAGTTTCACCTATCTTCTCCAATTATACTTTTACTAATTTAATATATAACAATGCAATCAATCCAGTGTCATTGAAAGTCCATATTTAGATTTAAATAAATTACTTGAGTTTATAACCTAAGGATCTCAAGCACAACGTTGATTCCTCAATCACTAAATAATGATTCATTGCTCTAAGTGCAAGACTTTTAACTCAACTAAAACATTTAAATTTATTCATAGCATTCAAATGCATTAGATGACTTGGTTGGACCTTAGATTCAATATTAATTTCTCAACTCAATTCAAAAAGTTACGTAAGATGAGTTATTAGTTCATCCCAACATTAAAGAACAAAACCAAATTATTAACATATGAATAACAATAATAATATATATAAAACAATAGTAGTACAAATAATTACAGTAAATTATATCAAACCTCAATACAAGAAAGTTTAACTACTCATGTTGATGATTCTTACCACGAGCATATGGAGTTGTTCACCCTCTCTAATAGTCTTTTAAAATGATACAACGAGTAAAAAGAGAAATCATAAGAAAATGGTCTAAGAGAAAAGCTTCCTAAAATAGAGTAGCACTTTGTTTTTAGAAAAATTAAGATTGACGCTCAACTCTATTCTTCTATACTCAACAACATAGGTTTCCTTCTGTGCAAAGTTTTGTTGTGGCTCAAACTTTTGCTTTGGTGATCCAACCTTGAGGTTTCCTTCCTAAAAAGGTTTCCTTTAGGCTTAACTTTGGGATGCTTAAGCTCTCCATATTCAACCACTTTAGGTTTCTTTCACTAAAAAGTTTCCTTCTTGGTTTAACGTTTTGCTTTGATGCTAAGTTGTGCAAGCCATATTTGAATTTTCTCTCAATAGTCTTTCAGAGCTCAGCCTCAATCTTGGAGCTCAACAACACAACTCTTGTATTCTTGCAAAAAGTGTTGCATTTCAATAAAAAAAACACATTAATTTCATACTAAATTGATTTCCCATACAACATTCTATATTTTAAGTTGAAGAGGCTGATTTAGTCAAAGACATATCAAATTCATGCAACTTTAGTGTAGAAAACATGTATAAGATTAAGTACTATTTTAAACACTTATCGCCCACATTGGCTAAGACCGAAAGTCGAACTGAGTCTACCCGTGTTGAGTTTAGTCAACATGGGCGAAAGGCCGATCCTAATTGACCATGTTGAAAAATTGAGTCGAGTTGACTCAAACTAAAAAATCGGTTAGGTTGAAGGTCGAGGCGAGTCGCCCTGAGTTGAAGGACTCAGACGATGGTCCAGTCAAGTTGATTAGGCTAAAGGTGAAGGAGAGTTGGTTCGACCGAAGGTAGATCTGAGTAATCCTTGATTAGGGGTGGCAATGCAGGCGGGCCCGACTCGTTTAGGCCCGACCCGCATAAGGCCTGCACAACGCGGGCTGGCCCGCCCTGCCCCGCATACTTTATGCGGGCCGAAAACACTGGCCCGCCCCGCATACCACTTGGCCCGCGGACCCTCGGGTCGACCCGTTTTTTTTAATTATTATTTTTTTAAAATTTTTATGATAAAACTTTCAATGTTTAAAAATTGGGAAACTTTAAGAAGTTCACAAAATTAAGTAAATACTTTGGGGAATTAAATGATTAATTGATAATTCAACATTTTCATCATATTCATACTATGACATACACAATGTATTCTTTAAATTATAGCACATTAAAAATTACACAATACTTGTCTTCTCTAGTTATACAAGAACTTGAAACGTTAATGCAATAGTCCATATAAGAAGTAATTAATATACACAAGTGCAAGTTTTTTTTTTTAATTTTATGCGGGCTAGCGGGCCGGCCCGCGCGGGCCGCTGAGCTATGCGGGCCTACAGGCTCACTGCCCTGGCCTGCCCCATGTTTTTTCTGCGGGCCTAGGGGCCAGCCTGACGGGCCAGACCCTAATTGCCACCCCTATCCTTGATTAAAGACTTATCCCTTGACTCAAGTTGACTTGGCTCACCTTTGATTTGAGTTGATTCGTCTTGACCTAGGCCAATGTAATTTGACCTTTGACATGAGTTGACTTAGCTCGACTTTCGATAGGATGAACATGTATTTAAGAGTTAACTAAAGTTTTATTGTGAAACCAAATCCATTTAACCTACATTCTACCTCATTTAAGAAAATACTTTGGAAGTTGAAACTTTTTAGAATCTCTCATTTAATAAAACAATAAAATAGAAATTTTTTTAGAAGTGAATAAAACCGACCTATGATAAGTCAAATTAATACCTTTAATAAAAATGAGAAAAAATAACCAATATTCTACTTCATTAATTTTTTTGAAAGACACGTGTTTTATTTGTCATTGTTTACCAATGTTAAATTACATATCTTCTATCGTAACTTATTCAATGTTCACTCAAAATTTTAAGTTCAAAATAATAGCATAAAGAATGAAAAATAAGAGATAAACATTGTAAAAACCTGTAACTAAGAAAACTAAATTAAGAAGAAGATGTGACAAGAGAAAAAAAATCAAACATGAATAATATTTTTAATATTTTAATAACTAGTTGGCAAATTTGCATTAAAAATATCATTGATACAGTTCCATCATAAATCTTAATAAATTTTATTTAACTAAAATATCAAGACATCAATTAATAAAAAAAGTCAGATATGATAACCAATAACTTGATATGTTAAGTCCCCACGTGTGTGGCAGCTTGATCAAGGTTTGAATTGGTTGGAGTCCATTGACCTTAGGGTCCACCAAGATTTCACCTACTAGTAGTACCAAAAGACTATTCTCATACGTATTCCAAGTCTTTGGTAGTTTGTTTAGTTATTTATTCATTTTTTAGACAAAAGAAACAAAGCCACATCACCCATAAATTATTTACTTTTTATAGCAAGAATGTTTCTATTTTTTAATATCAAAATTAAACACTTTCAATAGGTTCAAGTCAAGTATTCTAACTGCTTCTATACTAGGGCAACCATTATTTTAGTGTTAATATCATAATTTACCGTTTAGGATATTTTCATTAATAGTTGTTTTAAATTCTACAGAAATTAAATTCTATAAATAATTATAAACGAGAATATGATGGAGTGGCAATTGTCTTTTATACCAAGGTATCACATGTTTCTTGTGACTCAATTCTACTTTAATTGGTTAGGAATATTACGAGTAACAAATATTTAAAACTCAAATTTTGAAATTATTAATCTAATTAAAAAAAAAATTGTGCAAATTGACTTGGACTGTTGATGTAGAAGTAACTCTCTTGAACATAAACTCTATATTATTAGTTTATATATATATATATATATATATATATATATATATATATATATATATATATATATTTAATATAAAAATTTATGAAAAAAACATAAATTTCAAGAGGTGTGATTCTCATTTATTGACCTCGTTATTTGATTTAATAATAATAATAATAATAATATTATTATTATTATTAATATGTATGATTAATATTAATGTAAATTTTATAATAGTAATTTGTTTTGTAATTAACATGAATATTTATTAATTTTTCTTATGCGTAACCATTGTTAAAGAGATTAAGTGAACTTATCAATTTGAAGAAAATTGAGTGAAGTTATGAATAATGGAATAATTAATTATTTAGTATGTATATTTATTAATGTAAATATAAAATAGATAATAAAAATGAAGAAGGGTGAAGGAAGGTGATGATTGTTGTTGAATAGCAATAAACCAAGAATAATGAATACTGAATGAGAAAAGATTTGATTGAGGAGGGAAAAGCTATAGCTAGAGTAGAGGGCTAGAGGGGAATAGCATAATAGCTTTGACGCGTAAGAAGTTGTGGATGTTGGTGAGCCAACCCTTTTGCTAGCTGGCTGTCGGGGAGAGGTCCCCAGATCCCTCTCGCACTGCACGTGACTAACCCCCTCCCTCTCCCTTCCCTTCTCCTCTCTCTCTCTCTGTCTCACTCTCTCCTTGGCAGCTCTGAAACAAAAAGCACATCATCGCTTCTTCTTCCATCAATCCAAAACTCAAATCTCTCTCTCTCTCTCTGTCTCTCATTTCTTGGTCTCTCTCACTTTCTTCTCTCTCTCTCTGCTTTTTGGTTTGTATCGTTAAGACGATTCCGCGCTATTAACGGCTGAATCAGATTCAAATGCTATTGGATGCCAATCCAGATTCAGACTGAATGCTCGGATCTGCTGCCGGTGAATTCGCCTTTCCTTTTATCTCGCTCATAACTTTCTTCCTGCTTTATTCGCGTTCTTGCAACGGAATTCAATCCGTTTGTGTTTGATTCATGTTTCCGATGGCGTTGCATTCTCAGTTCAGGCATTAGGCATTGTTTTGGCTCTGGCATTGGTGGTTTCGTACGGATTTGTTTAAGGAGTTTACTTATTTCATTTTTGTGATTTACTGTGAATGGAGTTGAGTCTGTGCGTGATGTAAGTAGGTTCTCTGTGTGATCTAATGTGCATTGGTATCGCGAAACTATTTGTTTTTGAAAATTTGAATTGGAATCGATGATTTGGCTGAACTGTTTTGCACTGTTAGGGTTGAAATTTGAATTGAACTGTGCTCGCATTCCTTTAGCGAGGTTATAGTGTTTTTTTTTTCATCCAGACTATTAGTGCTGTTGTGATTTTTCTTGGGGATTTATGAGAGCAATACTCTGTATTAGGAAGTTTCTGGCTGTCTTTTTGTTTTCTGCCTTTGCGGCATACTGTATTTTATTGACTTATTGTTATGTTTTTTTCTCTGTAGTACTTGTCAAAATTTGGAAATACATAAATAAACTAATACATGGAAATGATTTAAAACAAGACAAAATATTCCTGACCTCTCCCTTTGTTTGTTTAAAACAAATGTAGAAACCATAGAAAGGGACAAGAATAAATGGAAAAGTGAAAACAAAGTTTACTACGGAAGGAGAATAGACCTGTCATCGAGTTGAGATGATCAGTTTAGCTGGAACCTAATAGTACAGTTTGAAATAAACAATCTTGAAAGAAGCAAGAATCGGAGAGATTCTTTAGTATGCAAAATAGGGTAATTAGAAATACTTTTGCGATTTTATTTGGTTTTGTGCTTGGAGTTTTCCTTTGGATGTGCAATGAATGGTTACGGCAACCGATTGTGAAAGTGGCAATGGTATTAATGGCATGTCTTATGTATATGTCCTGATCTTTATTGACGAAGTGAAAGATTCTTTCTTGCTTCAGTGGGTCTGATCTTGATGATTGACCTTTATCATTCCGTATAAAGACGATTTTTAGTTAAATATAAGGTGATCGAGTTGCTATTTGCCTTGGCACTCTATAGGATTTTAGTATGAGCCAGTGAACAACAACACAACATCAAAAAGCTTCACCACGCTAGCTGAGGATATTATGAATTAGTAAACAGTAAGAATATTTAAAACTAGTTAATATTAGAATTTCAGTGTGGATGCAATAGCGTTTGGAGTTACATTTGTAAGTAATGAATATATGGGAGTGGGCATTTCTGTCGTCAGCACATTATACAGTTGTGAGTGGATGCTATTTGTCTTTCACAAGAATGGTTTGGTTATATGAATATTCTACAGTAGCACAGTATACTTTGTCCACATGTCCAATACTTAAGATTTAAGATATGCTTGCACTTTAATCTAGATATTTGATATTTCTTATGTGTCTTTGTCATTATCTGCTTCAATAATTTAGGGAATGTATAGTGGTGAATACTTTGTATTCATTTTAAATAACGGGAAAGTGCTGAATTGGAAATGGTCAGAAGATCTTAGTAAGTTAACTTCTAGTCTTGCATGATGTATTTTCTGTTTCCTTTGGAGAATGGATATAGGTTACATTATTACAGGTTCAATATATATGATGTTTATGGGTCTCACATCACATGACTGATGATTTGTTGGAATCGTTGTAACTTGCACAAATAGGCTTACTCTTGTATTTTGAATGATTTGGACTTGAGATAATCATTACTTCCTGGTGTCCTTAGCTCACCAGTGATAATATCAGTTCTGAAAGTTTAACTTCTACGGTTAATTTGGGAATCATCTAATTATTGTCATGGGATTCATGAGTGGTGGAGCTTGGTCAATGCTTACAATTTTTCTATATATTTTTTTTTTTGTGCGAAGATTTTTTTTTTTGGCTCATTGTTGTAATGCTTCAGTTTCATGTGTAATGATTTTGAAAATTCGTTTCTTTCTTTTATCAGATATTTTTTTTTAATATGCCATATCCTTGTTATTTGGTTCCTGCAGGTTACATGATCTCCTGCCTGAAGCAGTTGGGTCACTGAAATATTTATATCAATGATTCTATATAATCAGAACTACCTTTAGCCTGGATATCTCTCTTATGGGTTAATAATTGTGGCGAAATGGTTTTTCATTCCAAATATATAAGAACATGGAGGAGACACGAGAAGATGCAGGGCCGACAGAGCAAGGGCCATCTAATGTATCGTGGTGGCCTTCAGATTTTGTTGAAAATTTTGGATCTGTTTCTTTGGATTCTAATGATGAGGCACTAAATAATAAAGAATCTCCTGTACATGTTGTCAAAGATGTTTTGTCTTCTCAGAAAGCATCACAAACTCTCTGGCGCACTGGAATGCTTTCAGAACCCATACCAAATGGTTTTTACTCAGTTGTTCCGGTGAGGATTGATTTCTATGTTACCTTTTCAGGGCTGCAGATGTCTATTTTCTCATGCTAGAGTTGCTTTTTCTTTGTTGCATTGCATACTCCAAAAGCTGCATCCAAATTTTGATTTATTCCCTAAAGAGGGGGTAGCAATATTAGGAATTCTACATTGAGTAGAATAAACTACTTGATGTGGTATTTAAGCATTGAGACTCTCCCATCTAATGGACTAGTATTTTGGGTGGGAGACTCTTCTCGTGTTAAGTTCTAACAATTGCCTGCACTAGCTTCTTTCTGGTTTCTAATATCTTAAAATTTCTGGTCAAGGATCTCTCTTGAAAGCTTAACCTATTAGATGGAGTGCAGGTTTGAATATTGATTTTATATAACAATTTTTTTAATCCAAAACTGAATGAAGGTTTGTGTGTTGAGAGAGAGAGAGGTTTGTGTAGAAATGTGAATTTATTTTTCATACAAGTGCTCAGGCTATATAGATTGTAGGAATAGCATTAACAATCTTCTGCTGCTACTTGTTAAGGATTTTGTGTTGCATTATACAGATGTAGGTGGTGCTTGACGCAGGTTTTGTACTTAGTAGCGGAGCTGAAGTTACAATCTGCATATTATTGTTTAACTGAACATTTACCTGTGGTGCTTACAGAGAATCAATGGTGTCTCTTTAGCTGGTGTAAACTGCATAGTTGTTTTCTTATACTATCATTAATGACGAGCGGAAGTAGTTTGGAGCACCACATATTTAGTTTTGCATGAAAAGGGGAATTCAGTATAATCTGGAAGTTGACATTGGTGACAATAAATATACATTATTTTATTTCCAAGTGTTATTCTTTAAGTCTTCAGAACGTGTACCCAATTAGATGAAATTTCTTGCAGGGAGCTGATCCTGCTTAGCTGTACCAGATAATTTTTACTTAGTGATAGAGCTTTTACAACGTGTTTCAATAACTTCTACTCATTATGGATCATGACATTGTTGTTTGAGTTTGTTGATGGTACCCTGGTTATTGGTGTGTGACTAAAATGATTTTTCTCACTATTTTTGATAACATGCAGGAAACAAGACTAAAGGAACTTTTTGATAATATTCCTTCCTTGGACGAGCTTCATGCTTTGAGTGGAGAGGGTTTTAAGGCTGATGTCATTCTCGTGGATTCAGAGAAAGATAAAAAGTTATCCATGTTAAAGCAATTAATTGTGGCATTAGTTAAAGGATTAAACTCAAATCCGGCTGCCATAATTAAGAAGATAGCTGGATTGGTATGTATTTTGCCACATCTTGTCGCGTTACCCTTTTATTGTGCATAATAATATCCTAGCATGTTATTGTTGCTTTAATGTCATTATTGTAACTTGGGATTGATTTTTTTCCTTCTACATAAATGTGCTTTACAATTTTGATTCATATTGTTTCAAATAATGCATATGATTATATCCCCAAACAATTTAGAAAATAGAAATTTCCGCATCACATGGTATTAACTTTTCAAGAAACATATTTATTTTAAACTCAATTTGGCTGGGCTGTGTTAATTTTTTTCGGATATTAGTCATGACCGTTACAACTTTGTTTGGAAGAAATAATTTCACTAGAATTGTTATTTACAAGGCTGTTAATGGGTATTATAGGGATTAGATCAATTATGTGTGGAAGGCTTTTTTTTTTTTCTTTACTGTTATTTAGTTTATTTTTCTAAGCACCGTTAAAGATTTTTTATGCTTATTTTGACCTCTATTTCTAAGCAGGTTTCTGATTTTTATAAGCGTCCCAATATTGAAAGTCCAGCAAAAACTGTGCTAGATGAAACCACTCACATGTTAGAGAATCGAGGAGTCCAGATGCTGGGGCAAATAAAGCATGGTTCTTGCCGTCCTCGAGCTATCTTATTTAAAGTATTAGCTGATACTGTCGGTCTTGAAAGTAGGCTCGTAGTGGTAAGTTCTGTTGGTGGGCTCAATGGCTCTTATGTACACTGTCTGCACTTGATTGCCAGTTTACTCATGTCAAATATACACAAAATTTTACAATGCATTTAGTAGAAAAATTAATGATGGAAACTCAATGTTATATATTAGTTTTGCTACTCTGTTCTTGCCTAGTGGGATGAGGGTTTGGTTTGTTTTTGTTTTCATTTCGTTCTTTATTATATCCCATTTTATAAAGATATATCTTGTACTACCATTTTCTTTATCAGGGCTTGCCAAATGATGGAGTTACTGAATGTCAAGACTCGTACAAGCATATATCTCTGATAGTTGTATTAAATTCTGTGGAAATGCTGGTTGATCTTATGCGTTTTCCAGGCCAATTGTTACCACGATCAACCAAGGCAGTTTTTATGACTCACATTTCTGGTGCAGGAGAGAGTGATTCAGCAGAAAATGATTCTTGTGATTCACCATTAGAACCGAACAGCCCTTTATTTGGGGTTTCAGAGAGGTTAGGTCCTAACAAGCTTAAGAACTGTTATTATTGCTTGGGCTTGATTGCACTTTTGTCCTTTTAAATATGATTATGTTCCCCCTAATTTTAGTTGCAACAATATTACGCCGTAGTTATTAAAAATTGCTGCAATATTGTTGCAACACTTTTCCCCTTATGTAGTATTATCGCATTGTCATCTCGAAGTCAGTTAATTCGATAACTAAAAGGAGTATTCTCTTACTTGAATTTAGAGATGAGTAAAATCAATGGGTGTATGAAAATATGAGAAGACTAAAGCACAAGGAATAGCTACAGCCTATGACACTTGATCCTTAAATTAGGTACACCAAAAAAGCAGCTGTATAAAAGCTGTAGAACAAAATAATGATTAGCTATTTTAACACTTCCTCTCAAGTTAGAACATATAAATTGTATATACCAAACCTAGATCATATAAACTGAATTCTTGGCCCAACTTGGTTAGAATGTCTGCAAGCTGATAACTATAGCTAATAAATGTAGTACTAACCATCGATGTCTATGTGTTTGGTTTTCCGTTCGGGGTAACTTAATTTCTTGGAAGAGCAAGAAACAAAGTGTTGTGGCAAGATCTAATGCAGAAACAAAATATAGAGCTATGACCTCAAACCACTTGTGAACTTGTTTGACATAAATAATTACTTAAAGAGATGCAATTTGGAGATGTCACACAAATGACACTTTTATAAAGGAAAATTGGACTGCCCTTCATATTAGCTCTAATATTTTTTTTTTTCATGAAATGACCAAACACATTGAGATCGACTGTCATTTTATTCGAGAAAAGATTGTATTTGGAGACATTAAGACTGGGTTTGTTAAATCAAGTGGTCAATTAGCAGATATTTTTACTAAGTCTTTACATTGACCTAGAATTGATTATATTTGTAACAAGCTTGGTACATACGATTTAGATGCACCAGTTTGAAGGGGAGTGTTAGATATTGTTAAAATATCGTTAGTTACAATATCTTATGTTAATTACAATATTATGTGTATTTGGGCTTAACCCAAATTATCTTTTATTATTTTTCATTATAAATATATTACCTTGTGTGTATTTTCTACACTAGGGCTATTTATACCTAGGTTTCACTTTTTTTCACAGTTTCAATGAGATGTTTATTCTTCATCACTTCCATGCTATTTTGTTGTGATGTATAGGGACATGTGAGTTGTTGTAGAATACCCTATGAGGATAAAATAGAACGAAAGCTAATAGAGAAATATTCTTTAGCATTTTCATTTTAGAAGATTTTAATTATTTTTCCAATTTGGTTCTTAATCTCATTAAATATTCTTGGTACTCTTCATTAGAAAATTTGGTTTCTTCATTTAAACACATGGACTTTGTTTTGTTGAAAATTGTGCAAGAAATAACAACTTTCTTGGGCATTATGTGCATTGAGTGAGTGCGTCCACTCTGGCTACCACATCATTCTTGGTTGCTATGACCTCCTCTTGCATGGGGTGCTACCTTTGTTGGAGTTTCAATAACTTTAGTTGAATTTTCATCATTAACCAAATTATATATTTGAAGAAGTCTAGTGATTAAGTTGTCCATTGAAGGGGTCTTAGAACAACCAGAATTTGATCACTTGCATGATCAAAATCTGAATTTGAACTTCTCGAAATCAAGGCTATATATAATAAAGTATTTTGTTGATATCCTTTAAAGATTAGTTACAAGGAACCTCTTTAGTTCTTCTACTGCTGCCAAAACATTTGTTGTATGTGAGATCATATCATGGTTGGTCTCTTTGAGGGAGACTATTCCGAGTTGCTTCAAAGAGTCATTAGCAAAATGTCTTGGACCTTCTTCCAAAAAAACATGTCTTGAAGGATCTAAGTGTATCTAAGATGTCTTGTTCAACTGACTATCATATAACAACACATGGTAGGAACTCAAGCTTTTGCTGCATTTTCAACGGGAATAGCACAACCTTCCTTCTTTGAATGGTTATGGTATTCTTGACCAAGGAACCACAACTCCACTAAAGCGGACTGTGCAAGTACTTATTCTAGTTGAATTTGTAGTTGCAATTTAGGAGTACCAAAGAAAGGAAAGAAGGCACTTGTGGTGGCCATTACAAGTGTAGAGACCCGTTGGTATAGGGAGGACCGAGATGAAGATAAAAAAACTGTTGCTTATAAGTGTGATGTGATCCACACTTCAAGTTGGTTGAAACCAAGAACCAACGGCAAAGTTGTTCCAAAAGAAGTGGACAAGTCTAATGGTGTTGGTTTGGCGAGATTTCTGATAGATGACGAGTGGTGTGTGCGCACAATAGGTTGTTGACGCATGAGAGCGAGTGGTTGCGGTTCGGGCCACACAACTTCTTAAGTTGGGTTGCCCTCATTGAGGCGCACCATACACTAAGATTGCTGGTGGACAGCGGTCAAATAGGCAACTAAGAGGTCAAAGCAAGATTTTATTGCTCTGATACCAACCTGAATTTAGGCATGAGTAAAATCAATGAGTTTTTCTCTCAACGGATTTGTTTTGTTATATATGTGAAAAGATGAGAAGAGTACAAAACAAAGAATAGCTAGAGCCTACCAATCTTAATCCCTAGACAAGATGCATCCAAAAAGCAGCTTTATAAAAGCTGTACAACAAAATAATAATTAACCATTTTAACTGTCTTTAAGTTTTATGCCATGTTGGAAAAGGGAGAACTATCAACTAGGATGACATGTTGCAATTCAAAATATAGGGGACCAAATAGGATGACACGTTGCAATTAAAAATTGTCACAGCTGTCAACTTTTACTTTTTCCAAAATTATAAAGTTGATCTTGCGTTTTCAAATACAATTCTCGATATTGGGTCAATAATAAATGAATTGTGAGGTTATAGGCACAAAAACTTTGGAGCTTCATCTTTAATGTTTATATATTTTCTTCCAGTTACAAGGAGTAGCCAATTGATTGGTTTTTCTTTGTCTCCTCTTTCAGTGTTGAGAAGGAGGAAAGCCTCCAATTCCATAGAAAATTTGAACCATCTTCAAATGCATTGGGCCTTTCCTTGAGAAATGTGATGTTAAGATCAAATAGCAGTTTGAGGTAACACGTTCCATTCCTTTTCAACTGTTTTTCATGGTGGCTTTTTCCCATTGTTTTCATTTAGGATGCAGATGGTTCACTTTTTCCTTGCTCTGGATTTTGTTATATTTTAGTTTTTTGGTGTATACCTAGGGAATTTATTTTACTAGAACCTGTAATAATGCACACTACTATATACCAACTGTTTCTTGTTTGAACTGTCTTGTCAATTATCTCAGCTTGTCTCATAGTGAACCCAACGTTGGCACTACATTAGGTCGGCGTAGTCGGAGAAAGATCATTGCTGAACAGAGGACGGCTAGTTCAAGGTTATTCATTATTTGTTTTTGTATCGAAATGATGTGGGTATACATAAGCTTGGTTTAGGTTCAGAACATTAGGTTTAAAACACAAGATCTATATTATTAATGATAATTGTTTTACTTTGTTGATCATGGTGCTTAGAAACTTTTCTCTCTTTGATTAGGTTGATAATGCTGTTAAATTATCTTTGATGGCATTACAAGTGTTTTTTTTTGCTCTGGTTACTCCCTCTTCTCTTGGTCTGTCAGTATGAGAAGGTTTAGAGTCTTGATGGCTAGAGCCTGGAGTGTGATACTACAACGTATGGCTGTTGATATTGTTCTCAAGATAAAAAGGGAATGCGGAACTTATCCTGAACCATATCGGATAGGATAGACTGGTCGCTCTTTCCAAATTGGAATATCATATATATTTTCACAATAGTAATGGATGTGGTCCTTGTGAAATTCATCATTGCTCTATCATAGTTTTCATCTTTACCTTTATTTTGGAATTGACATTGGTTGGATTTTTACACTACACAATGATTTTTCAACGCTGTATAGGTAAATGTAGTTGACATTTAATTACAGATTACCCAGGGCACCCTTTGGCTGGTTTCAGACTGTAAAACTCAGTAGAAGTGTATTATGGTGGATAGGAAGAAGATTAAGAAAAGAATCATATAAGGAGAAATTGGTGATGATAAATTGCACATGGTTATTTGTGGTGAAACATTTTATTGTCATTAGTATTGGCAGTTTAGGGGTAGGGTCTTCATCGAGTATTTTTGACTTACAAAAGCTATGCATTTATGACTAAAGGCATTGATGGTTAAATGGTTTAGGTGTGGCACAGGATTATGTCTTTAATTATATGCATACACTAGCACTGCATGATGATGATTGGAGCAAACATACTCGTCAAAATGAAATTTCAATTTGCTGGTTGTTTTGTGGTGCAAAGTGTTTAAAAATAATGCCATGAAGACCTAAGTTCTGTGGAAAGTGGAAACCAATTTTATTTTCAAATTTAAAACAATCATAGGAGAATATCTTAATTATGTCATGGAGTATTGGATATGCTTTTCTTGCATATCATTTTGCTTTTTGTCTTTTATATTAGGATATTAGGATGCCCTTGTCATATGCCGACTCCTTTTGGTCTTGTATAACATGTCGGAAATAGACTTGTAGGGTTATTGTACTATCATTCAATGTTCAAATATTTGAACTTTGATTTGATTCTTGATTTATTGATGCCTAATTTTTCTAAAATTCAGCTTCTATAATCCACGTAATCTGTCATTTGTGTTAGTATATTATTAAGTTGTTCTTTGTGGTGTTTGTGCACATGCTTCCTTATTTCTCTGTACTTATTTTTTATTTCCTGCGTTCTTTCTTAAGATGCATCTATACATTGAAATTTTTGTGGATTTATCAGTAACTAATTTAAGGTCCGATACACCCTTACCTGGTTACTTTAGGGGAGATTTTTCATTAAAAAGTTTTCTTAGGACTTGTGACATTCTTTTAATGACATATTCTCATCCTTTGCGTTTGAAATATTTCTGGTTTTGCAGTCCAGAACATCCCTCATTTCGAGCACGTGGGCGATCCATGCTTAGTGGTGATAGGACAGCATTTAGAGATTTTACTGATGATCAGGCTACATCAAGGTTCTCATCATTTATATCTGCTTTTTCACTGTTATGTCTATGGCCCCTCTTGTTTTTGTAAGTATATTGTGTCATTAGTTATTACTAACTTTATTTATTTATTTGTTTAGGGTTTTCCTTACTTTAGTATGGTAATTATTTGCCTTTTTACTAGATTCCACATAGTATTGTTATGTTTGCAAAACTTTCAACGGGCATGCATTTTAATCTTTAATATCTTAGCATTCTGTCTGTCATTTAATGTTCCCGAAACCAAAATAAGAAAAAAAAAAGTTAATCACCTTAATTATCTAGTCTAGATGCAGGATTTGACTAGGGACTGTAGAAATGATCTGCCCTTCGCTCAATAATTTGTTGTGGTTTGTTGCTTTTGAAGTACTGTTTTCTAACATATCCATTGTTAGAGATATCTTGGATATCTTATCTTTTATCTTCTATTTATCAGTTATTATTTTTTTTTCCTATCATTGTTTATATTTTGGGCTTACTCCATATGTTCTTTATTATAAATACAGTACGTGTATTTTCTACACAAGGGAGATTCATCCTATACCTACTTTTTACCATGTTCAATACCCATCATAAAAATATATCTTTCCCCTACTTTTAGGTTTGTTGACTTGAATGTGATTAAGTAGGATGAGATTGTGTGGGCCAGCATTTACTTTCTCATTGCATGCAATAGTTATATGTGGAATAATGCAGAATGTTGATTATTTGTCCTTGTTCTTTTTAATCTCATGATTTCTTCTTATAGATATGGTTTATAAGAGAAGTTTGTCCATTTCTCAGATCTAGCTATAGGTCAGATGGCGCATCCTCCTCGTCAGAAGCCCGTAGGATAAGAAGAAGAAGCGTCAGCATTACACCTGAGATTGGAGATGATATCGTAAGGTTGATTGTTGTTCTAAGATGCTTCTGGGTTTATACTTGCTTCATTGTTTTCTTTTATCAGCAAAACACTTGCTTCATTGTGAAGGGTGTTTTTCTTGGCATGTTGTGTTATCTGTTTGAAATGTTTGACTGAAAAGCTGAAATTCCATTTTTTAGTATTTTTTGTTTCTTCTTTGTGATTCATTCCTTTTAGACATATGCATACTCGCATGTATTCTTGGATTTGTTAAAGAGGATAGCTTCCCTGGATCATTCTATTCACGGAACATATTTGTTTTTGTAGGTGTCTAGTTGATACACTTTTTTTATCTTAAATTTTTTGTCAAAGGTTTTCCTTTCATTACCTTTTGCATTTGTGTTGGTGTAGAGAGTTTGATTTTTGTTTTTCTCTTTAGTTCTTTGGCTTTTCTGTTGTGCTAACAGACCATTAGTAGAATGTAGAAAATGGTGTTACCATGGCAACCAAACTGATCAAGTAAGGGTCCTTTTTATTTTATTTAAAATCTCATCAAGGATTACAGATGCCCAGTGCAGAGCTGGTAATTTGTATTTATTGAGGTTCACAAAACTAGGTCCAGTTGGGGCAAACATAACATACTTTGGCCTTTGAAGCTGGAAGTGATTTATTTGTGGATCAAAGATAATATCTTTTGCTACTGGATGTTGTTCTCTTGATTTGTGGCTTCGTTAGTTCGTTTTTCTGTACTTGATATTACTCAATTCCAGGTAAATGAAGTGTGTGATTTATCTTTAAAAGGATTAAGCTATATGAGAAAAGATCTTTATTGAATTGAATAACCTGAGACAGCACGTTAGGATATACATGGAGAACTTTATCCCTAAAGTAATGATTGCAAAAGATCTCTATATTTGTGATGGTTCCAGTATCTTGTAATTTGACAAAATATTTTCTCCTAACTCAACACTCCCTCAAGTTGGTGAATGAATATTTATCATTACTGGCTTCCTAGTGAAATCATGAAATCGTTATGTGGGAAACCCTTTGTAAAAGGATTTGTTAACTGATGCCTATACGGGGACATAAGAAGTAGTGAGAAGGCCACTAACTAGTTTTTCTTTAATGAATTGTTGATCCATTTCTACATGTTTGGTCCTACCATGCTAGTTTTATCATCACAACATAGAGAATAGGCACTTAACATTTCACTTTAAGATCATTCAAAATCATTCTCAACCATAACGATTCACACAATGTGCCATAGTTCAAAATTTAGCTTCTACTCTAGACCTTGCAACAACATTTTTATTTTCACTTCTCCAAATAACAAAGTTTTCACCTAAGAACACGCAATATCTTGAGGTGAACCTCCTATATGTAACAAAGCCTACACAATTTGCATCAATATACACTTCCATAATTAATTTTTCATTCTTTTTGCATAGTAATCCCCTTCCTAGTCTTGTCTTTGAATATTGAAGGACTTTCTGTATAGCTTGAAAATGCCACTACCTCGGATCATGCATGAATTGACGGACTATATTCACAACACAAGCTATGTCAAGTCTAGTGTGGGCTAAGTAAATGAGCTTCCCCAAAAGTCTCTGATATCGGTCCTTATTCATCGTAGAACTACCTCCATCACTCTCAATTATATGGTTTTGTTTTATGGGAACTTCAATGGTCTAGCAATTAATCTTAACCTGTTTCTTTGAGAATATCAAGAACATACTTTCTTTGGGAAATAAAATCCATTTCTTCAGATAAGCAACTTTTGTCCAACGAAGTACTTTAATTTTCTTAGATCCTTCATCTTGATCTGAGCAACAAGCTTTTTTTTCAACTTATGTTCATCATCGCCTGCAGAAATCATATCATCCACATGTAGACCAGAAGTAGAATAAGTTTCTGTTCTATGGAATGCTTGATGAACAAGTGATAATATTGTTCACTTGTATAGGGTATTGTAACCTTGACTCTATTGATACCCATGGATATCACAAGCTAAGTGAGTTTACCAAACCAAAGAAATGGTGACGGCATGAGTTCATACAAGGTTTTTCTCAACTTGCACACTTTATTCCTTTTTTAATAGACCTAAAATCATGAGGAATCTTCATGTAGACTTCTTTCTCCCGATGTTCATGCAAGAAAGCAGTTCTGACATCAAATTGTTCCAACTCCCTACCAAAAAGCTACCAATGAGAGAATGATTTTGACAGTATTCATCTTTGTCATAGGAGTGATTGTTTCCTTATAATCGACACCATAAATCTGAGCATACCCTTTAGTTACTAACCTCGCTTTGTAATAATCCAATGTGCCATCATATCCATACTATGTTTGGTTCTTTCCTAATATACTCATCTCTTCACTCATGGCTTGAACCCAATTGTTATCCTTCAATGCCTCTTGAATTGATGTAGGGATTATTGCATCAATTGCAGAGAGGAAACTGTGGTGTTGTCTTGCATAAAAAGGTGTTTAGTGGACACAAAAATGAGAAATAGGATTGGTACTCGACTATGCTCCTTTTTTCAGATCATTATTAGGAAGGTCAACATTGTTAGGTTCATAACAATTATCTAAGGTATTTGCTAAAGGTTCTCGTGTGTTAGAAGAATGAACACATACCCCTTGCTGAGATAATTGGAACTAGTTCATGGATCAATTTGGGTTGCTTCTATCTTTGATATTGTATACGGAAGGAACCATTTGAATGTCTAATTTTGAGAGTTGATCTAGATTTAGGAATGAAGTTACCTTTGTTAGGAGTAGCTTTAGAAGCATCCATGAGAGATGTGCTAGGAGTGTCTAGTAGTATCAAGATGATATGGTTTCTGTAGCAAAGGGACAAAGGATGACTAAAGAGACTGAAAAAACTCAGCTTCTATAGAGTCCTCCCCCTGAATCGGAGACACACATAAAAAGATTCAATTATTGAAAAATGACATTCATTGAGGTAAAAAAAACTTTTGACTTAGAGATGGTAACTAAGATGTCTTTTTATCAAAGGCATAATCAATAAACATACATATAACAACTCTAGGATCTAACTTCCCATGAAGTTGACTGTGAACATGGACAAACACAACACATCCAAAAACATGACTTTGAAGGCTATAGGGTAATTGGTTGATAAGATAAGCAACAATGAGGACAAGCTGATAAGGTTCAACTTATGTTTTAGCTTAAATTAGAACTTGTTTTGGATTTTGATTCGATTTGTATCACAAACAACAATGAATAAAGAAAATCAAGGAAGCTTACCACTAAATACAAATTTAGTCCAAGAGGATTATTTAAGTGTGAACGTTTCAAGAGATAAACAAAGATTGAATCAACAACACAAAACATTATAGAAGACAAATAGCTGGCAAAAATGAATAGAGATATAAACTAGACAACTACACGAAACAAATAAACTAGATAAAGAAAAGAATGGAAACCTATTGGAGTGGAACGAGAGTTCTACTAGAAGATGGAGGAAACTTTATCTTCTTGATAAGCTCCATGAAGTTTCGTCACTTGACTCCTAAGAGTTCAAGGTAAGACTCCAAGTTGATGATCACTCTCGCAAGAGTTTTCTCTCAATTATCAATTCTCATAAATTCCAAAGTAAAGGTTCAATTAGAAGTGATGGCTATTTTTATAGCCAAGCCAACGCAAAATGCCTACTTAAATACAATGCCTAATGCTTAATGAATGAAATGCAAATGTGGCTTCTAAAGCACACATGCGGTGGTTGAAAGTGTCAAATACAAGTAGAATTCAAAATTCAAATTTCAAATTTAAAAAAATAAAATCAAAGAATATCTATAATTGGTTGGATTTGGAGGGTGTGTGAACCATGTCTTGGTCATTATTTTCATGCCTATTGTGCAATTGCTTCTCGTGCTTTTTGTTGATTCCTTGGTTGGTTGAAGTTCACTCAAGACAATTTGCTTCTCGTCATTTTACTTCAAAAAATTTCAAATTCTCCAAATAAATGAATTACTCTATTAAATTGTCTCATCCAAACACAACATTAGGCAATGGATCCAAAGTTACTTTTCAAGAAGTTGGTCGAATTTGTCTTTCTTTGTCATTGAACCTAAAACATGCTTTTTTTGTCCCTAATTAACCTTTTAGTCTAATTTCCTTAAATCAATTTATTAAATCTTTAAATTGTTCTATAACCTTTGGTGCAAATTCTTTTGTTATACAAGAGCACAATAGAGGTCCTTATTGGTGAAGGACATGAATATAAGGGACTCCACTATCTAAGCACCAAACCGTCAATGTCTTGTTTAGCATCCCCATCTCCCAAGCTTTTGCATGTCCGCCTGGGTCATCCACATTTACAAAAACTAAAAAGTATGATTCCTAAATTTAGCAAATTCCAATTGTGTTTTCTCTATAATTCATTTTGATATTTGGGGTTCAAGTCGAGTCTTATCTTTTTGGTTTCATTATTTTTTCACTTTTGTCAGTGAAAAGTATGAAAAGTACTATTGTACGAATTTACTTAGTGAAAGATGGATCCAAACTTTTGAATATATTCGTGTCATTCTTTAATGAAATCAAGAACCAATTTGGCCAAGTGATAAATATTTTAATGAGTGACAATGGAAAATAATACTTTTCTCCTAGTTTTTCCACTCTTTTAAAATACATGGCATTTTACACTAGTCTACATGTCTTCATATACCTTAGCAAAGTGAAAAAATATACACTTAGTTGAAACTGCTTGTTAGAAGTGGGCTTTAAGCCTAACTCAACCCCACAAAACTGGTTTGTAAGGTGAGGTTTGCACCTCACTTATATACTATGAAATTGCCTTATCTCTAGTCGATGTAGGACTTCCAACACTGCTCGTGCCTTGTTGCTTGGTGCCAATGTTGTTGTCCATCAATGGGGTGATGCCATTCTTATTGTATGTTATTTTGTAAATAGAATGCCCTCTTCTTTGGACAATGAAGTTCCTTATTCTATTGTGTCTCCAAATGAACATCGGTTTCACATTTCTCCCCAAGTCTTAGGTTGTGTGTTTTGTACATCATGTGACTCCAGTTTTGGATAGGCTTTCAGCCCAAGCTATCAAATGTGTCTTTTTAGGATATTTCGTCTTGAAAAAGGGTATCTCGATCTTATTCACCTAACACTAAAAGATATATTACATGTTTGCAAGTGTCACCTTTTTTGAAGAAACTCCTTTCTATTTCTTCACACAAGATCTTCTTGTCCAATAGGTCTTGCCTATGTGTTTAGTTGAGCCATTTGTGTATCATACTCCTAACACTATTCCAATGTCCTAATAATTCAAATTCTTCTCACTAGCCCAATTCAATAGGACCATCTCCTCCTCCTCCTCTTATCACCCCACTTGGAAAATGTGTTTTTTTAATTGTGTATGTTGATGACATAGTTATTACAAGAAATGATGCTACTAGAAGCTCACAACTAAAGGAACACTTAATTAATTCTTTTTAGACCAAAAATCTTAAGTCTCAAATGTTTATGGGCATTGAAGTGACTCAATCAAATGAAGGCAATGTACTTTCTCAAAGCAAATATGCTTTAGATCTCTTGGAAGATACATGAATGACTGACTACAGAACAATAAAGATAGCCCTTTGGATCCTAATAAAAAATTAATGGCAAATCAAGGTGAACTTCTCTCCGACGAGAGATATAGAAGATTGTTGGGAAACTTGTTTATCTCACTATTCATACCTAATCCATCTTCTGCAATGGGTGTTGTTAGTCATTTTTTGCAAAATCCTTGTATTAATCATTGGATTGCTATCATCCAAATCTTAAGATACTTAAAAGTGGCTCAAGGTAAGGTTTGTTGTACAAAGATAAAGAGAATATCCAAATTTTTTGAGCAGGATCTCCTATGGATAGACACTCCATCATAAGGTAGTGTGTTCTCATTGGAGGAAGCATTATTTCTTGGAAAATTAACAAACAAAATATGGTTGCCCAATCTAGTGTTGAGGCTGAATGGGCAATGATGCCATCTCTCTCTGGAGAACTTGTATGGGTGAAACAATTTCTTCAAGAATTAAAATTCTGTGAAATCCAACAAATAAAGATGTGTTGCTATAATCAATTTGCTTTCTATATTGCTTCCAATCTAGTGTTTCATGGAAAGACTAAACACATAGAACTTGACTGTTATATTATTTAAGAATATTGTTGTCCAAGGAAATTTGTATGGAGTTTGTCGGATCCAATAATCAACTTGCACATGTCTTACCAAAATACTTAAGGGAACCTTGGATTGAATTTACTTGTTCCAAGCTTGGTTCATACAATTTGTATGCTCTAGCTTGAAGGGGAGTGTTAGAATATTTTTTGTATACAAGGAGTTGTTAGAATAGATATTTAATGTAGGTAGTTAGGAGTTGTATTGGAAAACTACTATATGCCATACCTATGAGCTGTTGGCGTTAATTACCTAGATATTCTTAATGTAATTTTCTTCTATAAATAACAAAGATCAGCTAAGAGATAATCATTCTATTATTTATTTTTCTCATATTTTCAGTCTTAAGTGCAACATCAAAGGAATTTCATCCTTCCAATTTCATCTTTGATCCATCGCCAATCAACGCTTGCAACACAGACTATTACACAATTAACAAGGATTATAGTATCAATGTATTATCTTGAATTTTGAATGCAACAATAGTCGTTTTATCATTCTTACATAGGAGTCTCTAGTCACAAGAGAAGAACATAACATACCCACAATTTCTAGCTTAAATCAAATAGTGGAAAGTGTTCAAAGTTTTTGTGGGAAAGATTAAACCTTTGTATTCTTCATTCTGTGAAGTCACTTACGGAGCTTTAAACTATTCTTTCGTTGGGGTTTTCTTCAATACATTGTTTTGAGGTCTTCATTTTAGAGGAAGATTTAGATGGAATAACCAAAAATGGTTTGTATGTTGTAATCAAATTTTGATTTGTGTAACCTGTTAAGAAGTTGTCTTAAAGGAAAATTGGATGTAGCATATCTGTTTGAGTAAACCAATATAAAATTGCTTTGTTACTTGTTTTCGTTTGTTAGACAATCGAGTCTATCCTCTGTGAGAAAGAGTTAGGACTATATTCAACCCCACTTTCTAGAGCCAATTGTTCCTACACATGACAGTTCTTTTAGTAGAGGCCTCATTTATCATGACCATTTGACAAGTCTCCTCATCCCTGACAATGTAGAAGACTTAAAAAAATTTGTGCCCTAATAAATTCATACTCAGGATTCAATCCCCTTAAGAACTTAAATATTCAATATTGTTCAACAAAATGGGCAAGAATGACATTCTTGCTATTTTCAAGCCTCAAATTTTGATACTAATCCAATTCAATTACATAACCTTTAGTATCTTAGAGTACCACATTTGTAATGATTACACTATCTTCTTGTAACCCAGCAAGATATTTTCTTCTAACTCAACAATTATCACATATTTAAACTTACTCTGTCAGATGTTGAGCCCTGTACGGGTGGACCTTACAACTGTGGCAGTTTCTTTATGCTGGGAGCTTTTTGCCCTTGGGCTGCCGTTTTTTGGTAGTGTTTGGTATTTAAAAGGAGAATCTAGGTAAAAACAAAGTTGTAAAAATAGAGCTTCTAATGAAGCTAATTGGTGAGACTTCTACTTTCAAGGCTGGACCAAACACTAACTCTGTTAGATATGCTCTTTTTGCCGTAGTATGGTGGATTCAACTTGAATGTAATGCAAATATTTTAGTTGCAGATGCCTAGTTCCTCTTATGGAACCAACTTTGTTCTAGTACATTGGAGGTGTGCGGACTCAAACAGGTCACAGGGGAGGGAGATAGCGGAGGTTGAATCTTTGTCATTACATATGAGCAAACCAGTGCTAATTTAGCTAAAAGCTTATCAAAAATGGTTTTCTTAGTGAAAGGGGTGCTGGATTAGCTTTTTGATTTATTTTTCTTAATTTGTTCTTTCCTTATCCCTCCCCTGTTTTAAGAGGGTTCCTTACCCTCTGAGCCATGTATATCTCTGCATTCTTTATAGATGTTGTATGATACCACGTTAGAAGTGGAGTTTAAGCCTAACTCAATCTCACAAAACCGGCTTGTAAGGTGAGGTTTGCACTCTACTTATGTATTATGAAATGGCCTTCTATCTATAGTCGATGTGGGACTTCAAACATAACATGTAAAAGCATTAAATTTGAATTGCTTGATCAATTAATCTTTGCTTTTATTCTAACTTAAAAGTTGATTAATCTGTTTCCTGCTTGAGGCTAAATAACTAAACCAAATAATGCATGATTGTGATATGTACATGTGTTGAGTACAATTCATGATCCTTCTTTCCCAATATCCAAACTTCTTAGTTATTTGATATTTTATATGTTTAATGTTTTGTAAGGGTGTTGGTAAGAAAGTAGTTTGAAATACTGTGATAACCCAGGTTCGATTCAATGTAGGGCTGTACGGGCTATGAATGAAACTCTGAAGCAAAATCGTCTCTTGAGAGAACGAGGAGATGATAACTCTACGAACAATAACAGTAGTGATGCAAATCTTCAGAAAAATGTATGTCTGCATTATTTTGGTAACTGGAATATGCTATTATTTAAACCTTCTGTTCTGTCTCTCTGCCTGTCCATTATTCAGCATCTCATCAAACAACTGTTTGCATCATGCTTCTAAACCTTCTCTAGTCAATTGTTTTCGTAGTCATGATATTTCCATCATTTTGTTGACTGATTTCCATCTATCTTCTGATTTGTTTTCTCAAATCGTGTTATGTTATTCAAATTACTTTAGTGTTGTCTTGTCTGGGAAATCTCATCTTGAGAAATTATCTTCTCTGTGCTAACATTTCTATTTGGTTCTGCCTTATCTTATTTGTTAATTCTAATATTTGTTTGTCAATTTTGATTTATTGATTCTGGTTCGTAGCCAAAAATATTTTACTTGCAAGGCCATTTGTTAGGCAAGATCATGTGAGGTATCCCAAAATGGTGCAGTGTTGCAGTAAAACAGTTTATGTAGTATGTGTAAGACATGAAAATTTACCAGACATTCATGCTATAATAAAACCAGTAAGGTCTTGATGATGGATGAAAAGGGGTCCATGATCTCTAGAATGAGGCTTCTTAAGGGTCAAAACCGTGCCTGCATTTGTGGTTTGGACAGTACTTGCCACTGCCAGATAGATTTGGGTCTGAATTCTGACCGCTTCTATGGGCAAATTTAATGTATTTGTGGACCTGGTTATTATTAATATCTATCGTGAAAATTAAGATCCGGTATAAATAGAATAGAAAAAATATGTGAAACAGTAAGAATTTAAATCCTAGAGTTCGATTACATCACACATCACAAGAGCTAGTTATGCTGTCATAATTAGTATTTCTTTTTGTGAAAAGAATTTATTTCAAATTTACAAATATTTAGATGGCCCTGTAATTTATTCCACAAGATTTATGATAGTCCTTTTTCTATAAGAATTGGAAATCTCTATGTACTTCTACAAAATCTATAAAGGGAAGAGATTAAACTCAATACACCTAAATAACAAAACAAGATCCATATAGAACACTTGACCAGGAAATAGAACCACAACCAAAACTGGACTATGACTAAAAATATGAAGTGAAATCAAAACTTGTGTACATAATTCATAGTGCTGATATTGAGACAATTTCATGTTAAAAATATGCTTTGTGAGTTTGCATATGGTTTCCAACCTCGCATGTTAAAAATTTATGGTTGTATGGAAGTTAGTGTCTCTTGAATTATGTATATACTTTTCTATTCATGGTTTGAGTTTCACCATGTATTGGTTTGGTGCAAAAAAAATTGGATTTGCTTTTTAGGAGAGGGAGACAGGGGTTTGCTTATTCAGTTAAGTTTAACATATGCCATGCTCTACATCTGATTCTTATTCTGCTGACAGGTGTCAAATTTTCATCTTGATGGTCATGATGCACTATATTCTCTTCAGCATGACCATGGAAACTCACAAAAAGCAATGTCATTACCATCTTCACCTCATGATTATAGAGGTCATTCTTCAGAGAGAAGTGGACCGTCGAGACAAGGAGTGAATGATGAAATGGAGTCAACTTGGAATAAAGTACTGGAATCTCCAATGTTCAATAATAAACCTCTGTTACCGTATGAAAAATGGAATATTGACTTCTCTGAATTGACTGTTGGAACTCGGGTAGGGATTGGTAAGTGTTACTTCTCAGTTAATATCACATGATTTGTGATCTGCCGTCTAAATGATTTGAAAACATTCATATGGGCACGTTAAAGAAAGTCGTGATTTAATTGCAAGCATGGTTTTTAGTCAATCTGTCGTGCTAAATCACAGACCAACTTTTTATGGGCTGGATTTCTACATTTCTGTGTTGGGTTTTGGTAGATTTAATCAGACCTGTCCGTTATGTTCTGTGTTGGATTTGTGAAAGATCTGATCCAAATCTCTTACAGCCAATGGTAAAAAAGTTGGTTGCCTTAAAAAAAACTTCAGTACTAAATATTTTTCTCCCACATAAATCAAAGGATGACTTTTTCTTTTCTTCATTTATTAAATTTCAGTTTCATCAATTTCAAAGATTGGGTTTTGTCTTAGGAATAGGATTCCTAGGAAATTTTATTAAATATGTGTGGTTATTATTCAATTTTCCTTGGAATTATATGTATACAAGTCAGTTACCGTGGGAAAGATTAGTAAGCTTATTGTCATTAGCACAGAAGGTTTTATTCCCACTTGTGAAGATGGGAGAAGTTTTGTTTCTCACTTATCCACAAATTAGCATTTTCAAGAATATTTTATACAAAGGAAATATTTTCATTATATTTACTATGTATGGGAAACTTTAATTCCCAACTCACTTTCTTAGGAATTTCTTAACATTCCTGAAACCAAATGTCACCTTAAAGGTTAAATTGTAAAAGGAAAGAAGTAAAGAAGAAGAAAATGAAGTGCTGTTAGGTTTCAATGAAAGTAGTAGTGTCATTAATCTAAACAAGTTTCTCTCCTTAAGCTGTTTTTCTTTTGGCTTCTGCTATTTCTGGATAATACAACTTTGGTGTTTGTTTTCCTTTTGTTTTACATGTTCGGTGTGTTATTTCTTGAGAACTACTAGAAGCGCTTGGATTCCATTTCTGCTGTTGATTTTCCCCTTGTTTCTTTGTGACTGGGAAGTTTACAAAACTAGTGTAACTAGGAGAGTATTGGTTAAGAATGATAGCTTCAGACATTTGATTGTCTTGGGCTACACAACCTTAGCTTGAAACATTTGATTTGAAGTTTGAGTAGGTACAAGAGGGAAATATCTCAAGTTGATTGGCTTTATTAGAAATGAGTTGTTTTGTTTACTTGGAGCATATTCATGTTATGCAATTTTGAGTGGAAGTGTGCTACTCAACTTGAAAAATAAAATTGTCTTTTTGACATGCTAAATTACTATTTCGAGGGAGTTCTTGACTAAAGAAGTAGTTGCTTGAGCATTGCTGTATTGTTCTTTTTCAGGTTTCTTTGGAGAGGTTTTCCGTGGCATATGGAATGGCACAGATGTTGCAATCAAGGTTTTTCTAGAGCAAGATTTAACTGCTGAAAATATGGAAGATTTTTGCAATGAGATATCTATTCTGAGGTATCTTGCCTCTTAGAAACTGTTTTTCAGCATTGTTTTCTGTTATATCTATACATTTTCTGACTCTTTTCTTACTGAATTGGTGTTTATTTTCCTCCAGCCGACTTCGACATCCTAATGGTATTCTCCAACATCCTTACTGTTTACTTTTTTTCTATAGTTGTGACTTTTTGCGTTGTACTTGAACATTTTGTTGTCTTGATACCGTAATCAATGGAATTAAATCTGAACGGTTATCTTTATTATATCAACTGATATTTATAATTATTTTAATTAAATATTCCTTACTCAAAAAGAATGAAAATAATATTGTGCACACTTGGTTATAAGAAATCTCATGTAGCTTTTTTCCCTTGAAATCAGCTGTTATTTATTTAGTAATGAAATTATATGCAGTTATATTGTTTCTCGGTGCATGCACAAAGCCTCCACGGTTGTCAATGGTTACAGAATATATGGAATTGGGATCGTTGTATTACTTGATACATTTAAGTGGTCAAAAGAAAAAGCTTAATTGGCGGAGAAGACTAAGGATGTTACGTGACATATGCAAGTAAGTTTATGGTTATTCTGTTTATACTTTTCAGAATCTTATTTGCTTCATTGGCATTGATGTTATAAACAGGTGTTGCACATTAATTACTACATTGTTGTCTTTGAATACATCATAAAATTTCCCTGCCAATTTACTTTCTTCACCTTGAGAAATAACTGTCATTTTTTTGTTAATTGTGGAGCATAATTAGTTTTTTTGTGGATTTGTCACTATTTAATTATGAATTATTATTATATTTAATTTTATAATTTAATACGTTTAAATAAAAAACTGTTTTCTCCACCTGTTTGATAATGATTTAAAATATGAACTATGAATACCTTGGTTGACTATTCTGTTCAGTCTGGAGTTTTATGAACATTGGTAAAAACGTACCCCATTTCTGGAAAGATTACATCTGGTCTATCAATATTGACGAGAATAACTTGCTTGTGTAGGGGTTTGATGTGCATACATCGAATGAAGATTGTTCACCGTGATCTGAAAAGCGCAAATTGTCTGGTGAATAAGCATTGGACTGTGAAAATATGTGATTTTGGGCTTTCAAGATTAATGGCAGAGTCTCCTATGAGAGATTCTTCCTCGGCTGGAACTCCAGAATGGATGGCTCCTGAGCTCATTCGAAACGAACCATTCACAGAAAAATGTGATATCTTTAGCCTTGGGGTGATCATGTGGGAACTCTGCACCTTGAGCAGACCATGGGAAGGAATACCACCTGAGAGGGTATATAATATTCAACACATTATCTGTTCAAGTTGCGTGATAGTTTCAATTTTTCTGTCACGCGCTTCATTAAAAAAATTCCTATTTTCTCTGCTGGACTAGGTGGTCTACTCCGTTGCACATGAGGCTTCCAGATTGGAAATACCAGAAGGCCCTCTAGGAAGGCTTATTTCAGGTCCCTGCAACTTTTCTTTATTACGTGTTGATGGCAGAATTCAGAATCGTCTGCTTTAACTAATTTTTACGCGTTTTATTTTTTTGTCTGCAGATTGTTGGGCAGAATCCCATGAGCGGCCAAGTTGTGAGGAGATTCTTTCTCGTTTAGTGGACATCGAGTACTCCTTGTGCTGAAGCAATATCTTTTGTACATAGAAAACTTTGGGTAGAGTTTTTACATTGTATTATCGGCTGATGTTGTGGACTATTTGTGAATTTTGTTCGTTTTCGCAGAACGTGCGAAGTATGAATCCATATTTTATCCCTGTGCTGCAACTGCATCTCATTCTGGGCCAATGAGAAAGATGAGATCAATCCATCTCTCCTATTTTATTTGCAATGAAATTCAAAACAACAGTGTCTGGTGAAGAATAGTGATTCCCGATCTCAATTGGATAATAATCTTGCAGTTTTATGAAGTTTATTTAAATATTTAGATTAAGTTGGTTCCATGTAAAATATCATAATAGAAATAAATTGTCTTTTTTAAATTTTAAATTTATATTTATTGTCTATTTTTTTTTTCTGATTTTTAATCTTAAATAAATCAGGGTAATACTATTTTTATTCTTTAAGGTAATCATGTAATATATTTTTAAGTTTTTTTACACGAATGTATATAAAATTAATTTTTTAATAAATATGGTTAAATGAAGACACCTGGTAGTATAAAAAAACAAAAAGAATAAAGAACATTGTAATTACCAAAATTGGGTTAAATAGGTAAATTGAAAAAGCAACTTGTGATAATTTCTTTAGATTTGAATTAAAAATAAAAACTAATATCCCTGAACTCCTTAACTCCCATGATTATTGTGCTGAAGCTTCTTGAGAGTATCAATTTAGTCATGGTTTTGTTGCCTATTTAATAATGAATGGCCTCAGTGTCTCCTGTTGCTGGAGCAGTAGACGAGATCTATTCAGTAATACGTTACTTATATATATATATATTATGAAATGCTCAGTCAGTAGAGTTCCATTTTTATTTTTTATTCAAATTACACTTAAACAGATCTAACTACTCGAAATTACGTATGGAACAGGCATTTCAATACCATACCGAAGCAGCAAAAGATAACAAACAAGGTGTGTATGCTAAACATGCAGGGGAAACTGAAGCTCATGAGTTGAATGTGAAGTACAGTGCAATAGAGTGAAGTTCTGTGTGATTATGGGAGAATGTTACCTACCATTGTCGGGATCTTCACTGGAAGATGCTGAGAACAATACTCCGCGTAGGTGATGATTGATGTTGATGACGACCATGAATGACACTGAACTGAGATAGAGTCACATTCAATATAAAGGAGTTTGATCTCCTACCAAGCCAGTTCTAGAGATGTGAAGATCCCCAGAGTTCAATCACGAGGTTATGAAAACCAACAGTGGGCTAAAATCATGAACCAATTGAAGGAAGGTTTCTTCAAACTTGCCGCAAATGGATTTTGATAAAAAGGTTATGAATGTGTAGGAAGCGCAACAGTGGCCTCAGACAAGCCTAATTCTACCAGCAAACACCTGGAGAGGACCTCGAGTATTGGACGGCACTGCGTGTCCGTACATCGATGGTCCACTTGTTCTAAGGTATTGGAAATTACAATTGTTGCTCCAAAACCAAGACCACTCCATTTTGGAAACGCATTCAACTAGTTTGGGAAATTAGATTTTGGAACTTAAAAGTATTTTTAAATCATTTCTAATATTTAGTATTCAAAATATATTCATTTCATTTTTTTTTCCTTCTCCAACTTCCATTATGTGTTTTCGTTGGATTAGTTTTTCTTCTCTCTTATTTTCTGAAAGGATAATGATAGAATGCCCCGTTTTTTTGACCCCCAAAGTTACCCGCCTACGTGGCAGTTAATATTTTAATATTTTTAAAGCAGACGGTAGCAGAAACGCGTGAGAGAAGGTGGAGTGAATGGTGAGGTTGTGATACACGCGCAAGAGTGGATTAAGTTTGTGTTAGAAAAATAGAAGTTTGCTTTGCGGTTTATACTAAAGGCGAGAGTGCGGCGACAGTGCGGCGACAGTGCGGATTGCTGCCATAGCTTCGTGCGTCGAAGTGGAAGGCCATACAAATTTGAATTCAAAGGCCATACAAATTTCCATGACCATCAATCATCACCATAAAACTTCATTAACTATATGAAATTCAACATTGAATTAAAAATAAACTTTTCTGGTTGGACATTTAAGTGTCCTCTTCTGAGTTCATAAGTGCCTTTTTGCGTTGCAGTTTTTATACACCTAGTACTGCAACTGTTTTTGTAGTATATAATGATAAATTTCGACACAATCCAAAGGCCTTACAAATTTCCATGACCACCAATCATCACCATAAAACTTGATTTTATTTCAAATTCAACATTCAATTAAAAATAAAGTTTTCTTCTTCCAAATTTAAGTGTCCTCTTCTGAGTTCATAAGTGCCTTTTTGCGTTGCAGTTTTTGTACACCTAGTACTGCAACTGTTTTTGTAGTATATAATGATAAATTTTGACACAATCCAAAGGCCTTACAAATTTCCATGACCACCAATCATCACCATAAAACTTTATTAAGTATTTCAAATTCAACATTCAATTAAAAATAAAGTTTTCTTCTTCCAAATTTATGTGTCCTCTTCTGAGTTCATAAGTGCCTTTTTGCGTTGCAGTTTTTGTACACCTAGTACTGCAACTGTTTTTATAGTATATAATGATAAATTTCGACACAATCCAAAGGCCTTACAAATTTCCATGACTACCAATCATCACCATAAAACTTCAGTAAGTATTTCAAATTCAACATTCAATTAAAAATAAAGTTTTCTTCTTCCAAATTTATGTGTCCTCTTCTGACTTCATAAGTGCCTTTTTGCGTTGTAGTTTTTGTACACCTAGTACTGCAACTGTTTTTGTAGTATATAATGATAAATTTCGACACAATCCAAAGGCCTTACAAATTTCCATGACCACCAATCATCACCATAAAACTTGATTAAGTATTTCAAATTCAACATTCAATTAAAAATAAAGTTTTCGTCTTCCAAATTTAAGTGTCCTTTTCTGAGTTCATAAGTGCCTTTTTGCGTTGCAGTTTTTGTACACCTAGTACTGCAACTGTTTTTGTAGTATATAATGATAAATTTCGACACAATCCAAAGGCCTTACAAATTTCCATGACCACCAATCATCACCATAAAACTTCAGTAAGTATTTCAAATTCAACATTCAATTAAAAATAAAGTTTTCTTCTTCCAAATTTAAGTGTCCTCTTCTGAGTTCATAAGTGCCTTTTTGCGTTGCAGTTTTTGTACACCTAGTACTGCAACTGTTTTTGTAGTATATAATGATAAATTTCGACACAATCCAAAGGCCTTACAAATTTCCATGACCACCGATCATCACCATAAAACTTTATTAAGTATTTCAAATTCAACATTCAATTAAAAATAAAGTTTTGTTCTTCCAAATTTAAGTGTCCTCTTCTGAGTTCATAAGTGCCTTTTTGCGTTGCAGTTTTTGTACACCTAGTAATGCAACTATTTTTCTAGTATATAATGATAAATTTTGACATAATCCAAAGGCCTTACAAATTTTCATGACCACCAATCATTACCATAAAACTTGATTAAGTATTTCAAATTCAACATTCAATTAAAAATAAAGTTTTCGTCTTCCAAATTTAAATGTCCTCTTCTGAGTTCATAAGTGCCTTTTTGCGTTGCAGTTTTTGTACACCTAGTACTGCAACTGCTTTTGTAGTATATAATGATAAATTTCGACACAATCCAAAGGCCTTACAAATTTCCATGACCACCAATCATCACCATAAAACTTCAGTAAGTATTTCAAATTCAACATTCAATTAAAAATAAAGTTTTCTTCTTCCAAATTTAAGTGTCCTCTTCTGAGTTCATAAGTGCCTTTTTGCGTTGCAGTTTTTGTACACCTAGTACTGCAACTGTTTTTGT
>Ga0214545_1002557_pt1 | contig 35022 bp, 12 predicted proteins | sample CNSS4metaG_FD_160064 | JGI IMG/M metagenome (GOLD analysis project Ga0214545, IMG submission 160064) | Root nodule microbial communities from cowpea collected in UCLA plant growth center, Los Angeles, California, USA - CNSS4 | ecosystem: Host-associated > Plants > Roots > Nodule | place: USA...
GTGGATGCAAACACTATTTTATAAGCCGATTTTGTAGGACTGAGTTAAATTTAAAGTTCATTTCTTAACATGACATCAAAGTCATCATTGTTGGATGGGCTTATCATGCCACCTACTAATGGGCCGCTATCAGATCATCCGTTATTATTTAGTTCCACGTTCGAGATGCATATATATCGACGTGAGAGGATATGTTGTAGATTACGTATCGACTAAAGATAAAACAACAATATATAGGTGTTTACAAACTTGACCTTACCTTCCAAGCTAGTTTTGTTAGACTGAATTAAATTTAAAGTTCACTTCTTAATAATAAGCTAATTAAATAATGTTCTAGATACGATTCTAGCAAATATAGTAATTGTAATGCACATAATACAATCTATTAATAATAATATTCAAAAATAGAATAAAACAAAATATAAAAAGTGAAGAAAAAAAAACATGTTTCTTGTACATGTCGATAAGTTTGACAAATTCCATGATTATTCGTATAGAAAGTGATATCTTAAAATCATTTTAAATACTTTTATATTGAAAATTTAATAAATATGTTAACTTAAATTTTAATATATTTATTTTAAAGTTAAGGATTAAATATGTTTTTTGTTTATAAAGTAAGATATAATAAAATTGGAATTCGTCATTTTTCTAAACTTTGAAACAATTTTGTTTTCAACTCTAACAAAATAATATATATAGTCATTTTAATTTAATATATGAATTTTTTTACATGTTAAATAACATTTAAAACTATTATTTTAATTTTTTATACTATTTAACACATCTTGCTATATAAAAGTTAACACGTAAAAAAAATTAATATAATTAAGTTAAAATAAATTTACTATTTTTTAAATTTGGAAACCAAAATATAATATTAATTGCACATATAAATTCAAAAATTAAAAATATATTAAACACTAAAATTAATAACGTTAATTAACGTGTCTTATATCGATACATAAACAAATTTCTGACAAAATCACTCGTCTATTCCTATGTTAATTTAAGTAACTATTAAAATTTAAATTAATGTATTTATTATATCTGACAAAGATCATTGTATATTAATGTTAATTAAAGTAATTATTAAAATATAAATTAATATACTTATTAATGTTGTATTTATTGTATTCAATACTTTCGTAATTTTTATTTTATTGTCAGAAGCGTTTCCAAACTAGTTTCTTTCTTACCTCACTTGCTTGCATTTCAAACTTTAACTCCTCTGAGTCTGCACCAAAACCAGCCTTCTTTTTGTTATAAATCAAAGAGAAACAAAGGCACAGAGTGGGAGAGAGATCAATATTGGTTTTTCAATCTCTTCTGTTTCATTTTGAGGTACCATAGTAAATGAATAATGAATGATCACAAACTCCACACACTTCACTTTTGAAGCATTTGTTTGGTTCCATAATCTCAAAGTTCCCCTCTTACTCTTTTCTTTTATACTTCACTCCATTATTGTCTTCTCCATCTCTTTCACCCCTTTTGTAGTTCATTCAAAGTGAGAACCTTTCAGTTTTTATTTTTTATTTTTTCCCTGTCCATTTGCTTTTTTGCTGTCAAGGTTGTATTTTTCTGTTCAGGGAATTCTCTATTCATTCGGTTCTTAGAACCCTTTATCTGTTTTGACCCCTTTTTATGTTTTCTGATTATTGCTTTGTGATTGATGCTTGTACGGTACTTTGTTATTCCATGCACCAGGATATACCAGTCATGTTTCCCACAAAACTAGAACTTGGCTTGTTATTTACATTCTCTGCTTATGTGAGTTACAAAAGGAAAAAGGAAAGAAGAGAACAAGAAAACAAGAGAAATTAGGACATTTTGACACTTTGATATATTCTTGTGTATGCTTAAACAATTTATTTTCATTGGCATGCATAAGGACATTAAGGGCACCTTTCAAAGATTAATGAACATAGAAGCATGCACCTATATAATTCTATATGATGCTTTTTACTCCAATCACTGCCTTTATGCTATCATCACTAGGCACATGTCACTTGCTGTGATAACTAGTTATATCAGCAACCTCACTGGTTTTCAACTAGTTATATGTTCCCTTTCTGACTAGGCTCTCATTTTTCATTTGATAAAAGCATTTATAACATAACCAGTGATTGTATATGTTCTTTCCTGCAGAAGCCATCCAGAAGAGGAGCTTGCAGCCAACGAGATTCTTTCTGTTTTCTGCAGGCCCGTTGAACTCTGCAACATTATTCAGTGACGTTCTATGTCAAATGTACTATATCTATCTTATTTGCTAAAATGATCTGCATTGTCATAATTTTGTGTTTTTGTTCCTATCATTTGATTTAGAATATGTATGAGGTACTGAGTTTACTTTATATTCTTGGTGCATAATTGTCTCTTAAATTTTCTGGTTTTTGAAGATACTGGGTTGCTGATAAACTATTAATTATGATATGTTGTATTGCTAATATAATTGGTTTTCGCTATGCAGCCAATATTCCTTCAGAGATGCTTGCGCCACAAGATAGAGGCGAAGCACAAGAGGAGGTAAAAGTTATAATATATGTAGACTTTCTTCTCCAACTTGCTTTCTTTTATCAATTGACATCAGTTACATGCTTCTGTCCATGATTTTATATATGCTATGTTCAGTTTAAAATTAATTAGAAGATTCTTTTAGTCAAGTTTCTGTGTGTTATTGTGGAAATGAATATTTTGTGATTCAGATAGAGACATGAATTTAATACCACATGTGAAGCTTGGGAATGGAGAAACAAAAAAAAGTGTTTTCTTACCATTATCACAAATTTAGAGGCAACTTAAGTCTCTGATAGGAAGAAGAGGTGTACTTGGTTGAAAGATCAAGTTTCAAAACTTACACTTGGATGTTTAGATTTTTTATGTGATTCTAAAATGAAGTAGGATCAGGAGTATTATTTCAAACTGTTATATCAAGCGTATCTAACTGATCTTAAGAGCATATTTAGCAACCGTGTTCCTTCGGTCTTGATGAATTTCTTATTTCTTGTTTTAAGAGAAGGAAAAATCTTGTTCTATTCGAGATGATGAAGATTAATTAAGTTTCTTATTTTTGTTCAAACTTTGTGACTCCTTTCTTTGCTTTATTGTGGTGTTTGCTTTAATTTACAGTAATCCAATGAGACATTGTGTTCATTCTGTTTTATCAGAATATAATTTAGTAAATGTAAATACTGATTTTGATATGCTAATGGCGAAGAGTCCATGTTCTTTATTTTTCAAGTTATTTTTGGACCCAATGTCTTTGGACTTTCTTTTAGGGTTTTTTAGGTTGCTTAAACATTTGTGCCTATATATTGGGACACCAAATACATTTGTAGACACTTTTGTTGATCATTATATGAAATTAGTTTTCATTTAACAGATGATTCTCTTGGTTATTTGGTTATTGTTATAGAACACTGGTTCTTATCAAAGATTGAATTCTTTATGGCGAATCTTCTTCCTTGACGTGTTAATATACTAGATTGTGATGTCATTCATCTCCGTCTTATTTTGTGTTCTTCTTATATATCTTTTGGTATTATGTGATTTATTTAATCTATTTCATAGAAAGAATCCAAATTCAGAAACAATAATAATTTTTTCCAAGGATCGTATCACATTGTTTTCATCCTGTTTTATCTGAATATAATTTAGTAAATGTAAATACTGATTTTGATATGCTAATGAGATATTTTATTTGCATAATGTAGAATACAAATGACAGTTTGCTTAAAGAAGATTATCACTAATGGGAAAAGTGTCTTTCCTATGTATGTCTGTCTTGCTAGGCGGGTTACTGATAGAGGAATTTCAACGGTAGGAACATAGCTTCTTAAAATCTGATTCAGTTTCTATTCCTTACTCTAATCGGTTTCTTACTTCTTAGTGTAAAACTGTATGACAATAGCTTTTTGTTTTTTAACTCACCAAAAACAAAAAAGGATAGGGTTGTTTATCATATCGGCCGCATTTTCGTCTTCCGAGGTGATGTTGATTTGAATTCTGCGGTCCAAGTAAAGTTTACACTTCCAGAAATGAATAAGTTAGCGAAGGAAGCTATATCTGACACAATTGATCTCTTGTTTCTCAGCGCAGCCACCGGTATGTATGTGCTATTGTGATTGAATTGTGATGAAAGTATCCGCAATTTTTCCAAGTTCCTTATAGTGACTATTTACATGCAGTTGAGGACTCAAATTTATCAGATGGAGCTAGTTCAAACTTGCCGCCTTTGGATCTGAATCATCGTCCTTCAGGTGAATATGAGATGATTTTTGAGCCTACAACAAGAACTCTAGACCCATGATCTGATCTATATATACTGATAATTAGGTCAAGTACTACTAATATAGTATAACTACTAAACATAGTTACCAGATTTGCAATATTCTCTAGTACATGACATGCAACCTTATGAAGTTTTGCCATGCTACCAATAGTGACATATTTCTACATTTCTAACCATCAAAGTGAATATTGCTTCATATTTTGAAGGTTACTAGTGTTGACATGATTTCCACATCTCTAACCATTATCAATATTGTTGCCTGGCTAATACTATACAATAGAACAAGATGTAAGAAGTTCAGCTAAAATTAAAGTCATTCCCAAATTTTATAAACACTTTAGTTCACAATATATTATACAAACCAGATAAGATATCCTAAATCCTTAGATATTCAAACAGAAAATTTAAGATAATATGATCAATGTTTTGAAGAGCAAGTTGGCAATTTCCTGCCATGTGATTTGATTATACTCAACAAGAACTAAAACTTATCCAAATGCTTCAAACAGAAAATAAACTTGGAAATTCGATAAACCTAGAAAATATATTTAATGTTGGTGAGTCACAACCAACTTAACTCATCATTGGGATGATTGTTGGTGGTGAGAGAAGCTAAGACATGTTGAAAAGTTCCACATTACATACATCAATTATTGGGGTGCAGTTCATATAGTTCTTGGGTTTCTTCACTTAATGTCATGTGAATTTAAAGATAAAATCTATCACTATTAGATCCTATGTTCAAATTTTGTTGCCTTTTCAGTTTTAAGATAAAATCTAGCATGGTATTAGAAACAGAAATTATTAAATTATGGAAATCAATAAACACAATGAACTGGAAATAATTCCAAGGAATAATTTCTCAATAGGTTAACTAACATTGTATTATCTTCAAATCGTGTAAGATCCTCAAATACACTGTAACATATTTTGTTGATGAATGGTAGTAATAGATTAGTTTTCCCCTAAATGTTTTTTTAGTACATGATGGAATTTGTTCTTCATTTTGTGCTTGACAGCTGAAGAGTACTGTCTCTTGGGGAAAATAACTTTAAAAACACTTTATGGGACTTGGAATTATTTTCCTACTTTTCATATGGGACGCCGAACTGACTTTTGCACAACTGTGGATTTGTTTCCATGTGTTCTGAAGGTACGATGATTAACACAATTTTTTTTTTTGTTTGCGGAGAAAACACTATCATTACTATGCTTCCTTTTATACAATTTACTTATAGGATATGATATGATATGATATGCATGGCACTATATTTTTGGTCTAATAATCCATTTCAAGCTTTGTTATCTATTCTTCATGGTTCCATAGATGTACTAGTTCATAACTTTCCTTATGTTGCAGTCGAATTTTCAAAATGACGGTTCAAAAGTCTCCATTCAAGTTCCATCTAATTATGAAAATATGGTTAGTTCTAGCTTCAAAGTCATTTCTCTTGCATCAAGAAAATCACACACCTAAACTTCATAATAGACTTGGGAACTGATTCAGTGATTTTTTTCTGGGAAAAATCATGTATTTTTAGTTAATTTTGCTCAATTTTTAACTGACTTATATATATATATATATATATATATATATATATATATATATGTATATATATATTCTTCTTTGAAAAATTAAAGTTGGTCATTCAACACATGAAGATTAACTAAAGTTACGTGACTTTCCCCAAAAAAAAGTCACTGGAATCTGTCCCCAATAGACTTAGATATCAAATGGGGAATCAATTGTATTGACTGTTGTTTGTTTCCTTCCTTTTGTTTGTATTTCTGAAGAGCGTATCAGAGTTACATGTCCAAATTTCTGCTGAAGAGTTTGGGTCCAAAAAGAAATCTTCCAGGCCTTTCGTGCTCTGGGAGTGAAGTTTTCTCCTCATCATTTCTCATATGATCGGGTAAATTGTTGGACTTTGACAAAATCTCAAAAAGGAAACACCGACTTGGATATCATTTCAATTTGTTGCCCATGCAGTTACTCTTCAACTAGTTTTTTAGCAACTTAGGCTTTGTCTATTTTTCTATATGGATGGTTTCATGTTGAAGATTCTGGATTATTTCTTCATGCCTATAGTTACAAACTATGCTTTCTGAGATTCATAGCTGAATGTTTTCATAGTTATCAAAACACAAAAGTGGTGCAAAGTAGCCAATCCTAAAACTGTTTCTGCAGGATATTGCTGGTAGTGACATGGTCACTATATGATTCTGAATTAAAATAATACATTATATTAGACTTATATATAACTGCTTAATGGGAGTTTGTTGAAAGAGCATTCAAAAATGAGTTTTTGCTGCTGTTGACAGTTGTTGAAAGCCTTGAATATTTATGTGATTTCTGGTGCAGTAATGGGATTGAAACCAAAGTGAAATGCTGTGAGTGGTTTTGTTTTCACTTCTAAATTAAGGCTGCATTTCATTTTTTTACCTTTGTATCAGTGCATTTCATTTCAATGCATGATTTTTCTGATTCCCCTTCCGAATTTCTTAAGAAGCATGAACCTGATTTTTCTAAGAGCAATTGCTTCTTGTACTCGTGCTTTCTTGGCACATCTCCCTCTTGTGAAGATCAAAATGATCTTTTAAAGTTCTTGTATTATTTTGAAAAGTATTGTTTGAAAAACGTTAAGGCTTTTTGGATTAAACATTCCGTAAACATTTTGCAAAGGTATACTTAGAAATGAGAATTTTGAATAACATAAGAAATGTTGATTTCATAGTTGATTTTTAACTACTCTCGACTGATCATTCTAAAGTATTGTATGATAAAATTTTGGTTAAATTTGTTTTTACTCTTTAAACTTGGACATGAAATTGAAATTTGTCTTTTAATTAAACTTTGATACATTTTGATTTTCAAACTTGAAAATTAAATGAATATTGTCATTTTGGTATAACAACTTTATTTTTTATATAGGTGTTAAATAGTGTTCAAAGTTGTTATTTGAGTTAAAAAGTGTCAAATGGTATAAACTTAACATGCAGTTTAATACATCAAAAAAGTTTCACACATTTGAGTTAGAATGATTATTTCTATTCATTTTTAAAATTTAAAGACCAAACTATATCAAAATTTGAAAGAGGACAAATTTCAATTTTTGATCTAAGTTTAAGGACTAACAAATATTTAACCCTACAAATTTAATTCTCAACTAATGTTTTTGAAATGATTTTAAAATATTTTGGAATGTTGATTTCCTAATTTTTGAAATGTTTTATCTGGAAAACATTTTGAAACGCTTGTCATGAACCGGCAACTTTCATTCCAAAGTGTAAAATTGCCCATTATCATAGGCTTACAAGTCAAGCACCTGCATATTAACTATTTGAGTTATGTATGGGTCTCATATGGTATGAATCTGTGTATAAATTGAAAGTTTCACATTTATTAAAAACATAAAAAATATAAAAATTAACATTTAAGAAAGAAAAAGTCTGAAAGATATATGCTCGATTTTCAGTCTTTTTGTCAGTGTTACACAGGCAAGCGATTACCATTTAAATATAAATGGGAGCCATATGTCTGAAGATTTACTATTTTGTAGAAATAGAGGGCTTTCTAGCATCATTTTTAAAATGTTTTCTTATTAAAATATTGTAGAAGAATCAATATTTCATAATTTACTAAGCTTATTTCGTAATTAATACATTTATGATGAAGTGTTTTGAAATGAATACATAAAAACCAATTCCATTTTAGATTTGCATATGTAAGAATTTAAAAAAGGTGATTTCCGCATGAATTTAAGGGACACTGAGTCACTGATGGGAAAGATTTGAAGGTAAACTTTGTTTGTTCGTTCTAGGGAATTTGAAGATAAACTTTGTTTATTTGTGTTTAAAGAATTTGAAGATAAAAAAAGGTAAAAGTTTGTGAGCAATTTAACAATGTGATAGATACAAAAATTTAATAGATTAAAATTTAATATTATAATTTTGTACTTATGATTAAAATTAATAGATATTATATATTATATATTATTATTAATTATCAAAATAAAAAACAGAATGGATGTGTAGAAGAATTAAAATCAAATATATTTCCAATGACATGATGACCACTGGAATCGATTCTATGATCTCAGAATCGATTATCTCCTGAACCAACGTGTCAGAACTTCAGCAACCAAAATCTGTTTATATTCTAATATAACTCATTTAAATTTAATTTTTAGAAAAATCAAATTTATTTATACTAATATTATATATATATATATATATATATATATATATATATATATATATATATATATATATATATATATATATATATATATTCTCATAGATACTTGATGAATAAAAAAACAACAAAAGGAATACCGATCTAATTCGTTATCTTTAGAAGCATATATCTTCACATGGTGTTTTTAAGGTAATTTAATAAAATTGGACTCATCATTATTATGTAATATAAAATCTATTATTTATTTATATAAAAATTACACTTATACTTTTATGTCATTTGACACGTGTTCATTTATAAGGAGTTTATAGTCTTTATAATAGTGAAGTGGATTTTTGTTCTTTCTCTTATAATTGTCCTTGGGAGAGCTCGAATTTCCCGTAGACCTCTATTATTTGTTCTTGCACCCTAAACTTTCAAAACGACCGTTTTGTCCATTTGTCCTTGGCATTTATATTAATACGAAGACTCCATTGTTGTTCCTTGGTGGTGGATCAGGGTTCGTAAAGAGTGTTGATAAAGACCAAGATCTTGAACTTACTTCTCTATGGTAAGTGTTAAGCTCTAGTTTGGAAACCGTTTCATGAAAAAAAATGGTGTTTTCTGACACTAGTTTTGAAAGTCTTTCATATATAGGATAAATCAGAATCTAATTTTTGGATTCTGCTTTTTACAAATTATGTGTTTTGGAAGAAAAAAAATTGTATTCTACAAAATTGTTTGGAATATAATGTTGGATCTTCCGAGACGATCACTGAAATATACAATACCAGTGAGACATGAGTTCAACTCACATATAAAAGATTAACACAGTTCTTAATTTAAAAATTTAAGACAATGAGTCTTCATTCTTATTCAGGTGGTCCGTTAACGACCCGATATCGGATGGAACAGAAAGTCCTAGAAAGCTCGTTAGGATATGCTTTAACTTGATTCTGATACTATGTTAGAAATGAACTTTATGCCTAACTCAATCCCACAAAACCGACTTGTAAGGTGAAATTTGCACCCCACTTATATATATTGTTAATTGATCTTATCTCTAGTCGATATGTAACTTCCAACAATATTTTTACTCAATATGAGACTTAGATTCATACTTGAACTAAAAAATAATAATAGAGACAAAATCCTAATGGATTTGAATTGAGCAATGTGAAGTTATTTTCTAAAGTATTTTTGGATGGCCTAACTCAAATGGTGATTTATGACTTCGGAAATAGTTAATTAAGTCAATTTAACAATTATACGTAGATTAATCTATAAGATGTTTCCACATCACCTAATTTTGAAGGTGATTTATGATTTTCAAAATAGTCAATGTGGAAGACTTATGTCTTGTTAGGTTATGCACAAGATGATAAATATAAAATATTATAAAAAATATTTACAACTCATAGTTACTAAAATAGGAAAATACGAAAAATGGGAAATGATTAATTATGAAATTACTTTGTAGATATTATAAGTGGATAAATACATTAATGGTGGATTCATATCTCTGGGAGATTGAGAAGTAATGAGAAAATCTATGACATAACTAAAAATTTAGTGAAACCCAAAAACATTTTATTTACTTTGAAAGAGCACAATGAAAATAGTCATCACTATAAATTGGTGTACTACTAGAGGTATGCATATAAGATATGTGAAAAAAGATAAAAAACTAAAATATAACAATTAATTTTGTTTATAGATGTATTGTTTGCAGTATTGTTCTGCATGCCAGTAACTCTTGAGGGTTAAGCTGGTTGGTTTTTTTTGTGAAAAAAACACGTCAAAATGGTTGAATTGTGTTTTAAAAGTTTTTTAATTTTTCGTAATGTATAGTTTAATAATATGTTGTTAGACGATATTTTTGGGTTTACAAACGATTTGTAAAAAACTTGTTCTAAAGTTTTGGTTCAGAAATCTCTCATTTATTTTATTATGGTACTACGATAATATATGATGGACAAAGATAGGAGAAAAATATTTACTTTATGATTATTGTACTATTTCATCTAATAACATATACTATACACGTTCATTTCTTAATCAATTAATTAAGTTTTCTTCAAGTTATAAATTAAGTATTATTTTTAGAGCATAGTCACTTGTGGCAAAAACTCAACTTTTATTTGAACACATAATCATTATTGGTTAAAAGTCTTCTGATATTATTTCAAATGCAATTTTTAGCATATATTTTGAAACATAATCATTCCTAACTAATACAAAATATTGTTTGAATAAGTTTTACTCTTGGTTAAGATATACATTGTTTGAATAACAACCACTTCTGACTAAAATACTGATTGTAATAATACAACTACTCTTAACTAAATAATTATGTTTGTAAAAATGTGATAAAAAATATCACGAGTTTATTCACTAAAGAGTGTTAGTGGCTCATGACATATATAAATATATGAACTCCTCTCTAGTTAGTTATATGAACAATGTTTCCTATAAAGCTTTTAAAATTGTAAAAATATTTTAGTAGCCTTTTGATACTTTATAATTGTTCTCTTCTATATCATCTCTTTCGAAGGATAACTTAATATACGACTTGAAAGAAAGAATCATAAAGAATCTCTTTCTAGTAATTTGAGAGTTTTTGAACTCAAATAACTTCATCTTTTAATGTTTAATGAGCGTGGAAGTATAAACGTATTAAATATTAAGAGTAGCATTAAATATCAATATCTTTCTCAAGCAACATTATGATAGTTGGTAAACACTAAGTAAGAAAGCTTTTATTTAAAATAAAGTGAAAATAAAGATAGCAAAATATAGATAGCTAGATCAAAGTTTATATAAGTTTATATAAAAATAACTATTGAATCAAAATAACATTATTAGTTAGCTTTTTAATTGACCTTGATGTACACTTGTGCTTTTTGGGTCATCTAAGTAAACAAAAGACAAAGACATTTCTTGCAACACAAAAATAAGTGTGAAGAATATTTTCAACATAAATTTAAAGGTTGTGTAGGCTTATTGTTTTGTTAGGTATTTCACTTAATATACGAAGTGAAGATGACATGGTGTTGTATTGTTTGTCAAAGAAAACATTTGTACCTACTTGATATGCTTCTTTTCATTAATCATGGTCTTATAAACCAAAGCATATTCATGTTATACTTTTTGTTATGATAAACACAAAATCAAAACTATGAGAATATTGTTGGACCATACTTAAACAATATTGAATGTAGAGTTTGATTGATTCACCAATCTAGAAATATCTTTGTGTATATTTCTTTTTTTCTCATCATGTTATTTTTATTGTGCAGGTTATTTGCAGCTGAAATTGTGTTTTTTAGGAAATAAAATATTAAAAAATTAAATTATATATGTTTTCTATTTTTTTAAATTGTATACTTTTTAATATTTTCTTTAAAAAGTTTTTTTTTATACAAATAAACATAAATATTTTACATTCATATTACTAACTTTTAACTTTACATTAAATTTCTTTTCAAATATTTTCACCTACAATCATAGTATTATTCAATTTTTTTTATAACTTATTGCACAATTTTATTTTTATTACATAAATTATTTTAATCAAATAAGTATATGTTTGTCAAAAATAATTTAAAAAAAAACAAAGAAACCATAATTACAATATTTCATTATGATATTCTTTTATTATTATAATTACAATATATTTAAATTATCTTATTTATTACAATCACTCTTCAATTTTTTTATTCCGAATTAATTTATAAATATTAAATTAAATATATTTTTAAATTTATATTCACATCAATTTATAATTTTATTTAATTTTGTAAAATAATTTATTACAAATAAATATACAAATTTATAAAATCAGAAAAAAACATTGCAAATACTCCTTTCATAAAAAACAAAATTTTAGCAAAACAACCTACAAAATTACGAAAAAAAAATACGATGACAATTTGATATATCTGAAAACGAATTTTTATGTAAAGAGTAAAAGAGTCTATTTTAGATTTTTTTATGGTCTATCCAAATCGATAAAGATTCAAAAATAGTTTATAATAGAACAAAAAAATATAATTATTTAACGTTTTAAATAAATTTGAATAATTATTCATTTATTTAACTGAACATTTCTTCGATAAATTATATTAAGTTTTTGTTAGATAATCTTAATAACCTTTTATTAACAATTCATATCAAACATAAACTAAGATGGTTAATAAGAAAAATAACATTTGATGTAAAATGACAATTTATAACAAAATTTTACATTAAAAATAAACTAACTTATTTCGCCAATAAATTAGATTCGTTATAAATTGTTGAGAAAAAAATGCTCAGTAATATTTTTAGTTTATGATTAATATAAATTGTTAGTGAAAAATGTAGACTATAAATCCTTTATAGAGAAATAATTAGTTTTTCATATTCGTTAAGTTAAACAATTATTATTTAGTTTTTGTGTCCTACATTTTTGTTTAAGTTGAATAGCTAGTTATCATATTCTAACTTTCATTTCACTTGTATTAATGTTAAATAATATGCTTCATTAATATTTGTTTATTTATTTATTTTTGAATTTGGTCTTATTTTTTAATAAGTTAATAAAATATTCGATCAAACTTTTTACTTTTTAAAACTGCAACCCTTGTTAGAATTGTTATCAAACAAATATTAATAAATTTAATTTTCTTATTATATAAACTTATAATCAACCATTAATAACAATTTGTAAAACTATTTATTTAATTTTTTCGAAAATGTCTTAATTTTTAAAATTAAGATACTTGATTGAATATTAAAAGAAAGGGTTACTTTATTTTTAAAATTTTAAAAGTTAATTCCATATGAAAAAGACTAAATGGAAGGAAATGAAAAGATGATAAAACTAAAAGGGTAATAAGTCTAGATAATCTTACATGTTATTAATTAACGAAAATAACGATTTTTGTTTTTAGTTATATTTTTGGATATTATTTTTGTGTTTTAATGCTTTCATTATTATATTATTTTTCTGTTGTATATAATAGTATTTTTTTTTATCTCACAGAGGGCTTTTGTGTTTGAAGTTTCTTACTTACCTCACTTGCATTTGTTTAAGTTTCCCAAACTCAGCAAAAAAATGTGTTTCTTTTGAGTATTAATCAGAGCGATAGAGAAAGAGACACACAGAGAACAACTTTGTTAGATTTTAATCATATTTCGAGAACATTCCATTTTCAATTTCGCGTCTTAATTTTTGGTTCAATTCTGAGGTTCGATATGAAATGAGCGATCACACTCGCAAACTTCACTTTTGGAGCACAGTTTTGAACCAATTTTGGATTCAATTGCTGCCATTTGCTCGGTTCGTGTCAAAGTGAGAACTTTGAGGTTTTTTTCTGTTACCCATTTGGTTTCTTGCTGGCAATATTATTGTATTTTTCGTTTCTTATCATTATGCTTACCAGAAAACCTCTCCTGGACATTCTCTGTTTTTTTGGTTCGTAGAACCCTTTATTTGTTTCTGATCCTTTTGTTTTATGTTCTTTATTTATTTTTCTTGTTTTGTGATCGATTTTTGTGCTGTACTTTGTTATTCCGTGCAACTGGATATGCCATCTTGTTTCCACAATGGGAGACACCTCTGAGGTTTCTTTTTCCCACGATTGGAGAAAACAAGGAGTTGGCCTGTGATTGGATTCCCTGCGCATGTGAAATATTACAAAAAAAAAGAGAGGAGAGTTTGGGAAAGTTTTGTGATTTTGATGATATCTTCATGTTCACGATTAAACAATTTCATTAAGTTTTCACTGTCATCCGCAAGGACATTTGGCCTCTTTCAACTCTTAATGAGCATAAAAGCAGGCACTCTACATTATATGTTACATGGAGTTTTTGTAATTTGGAGCATTTTTTCATTTATAAGCCCAGTGGTTTTCAACTTGATAAAAGAATGATTTTTTTTTTCTCACATGGTGATGTTCAGGTTTTGATGATTGAAATCTAATCCATTTATGTCTTCAATATTTGAATGATTTGTTGTGCCATTTTCGATTGCAGGTTTCTTACTAGCAAGAGAAAATATCAAGTTCTTAAACATTCGGAATTGCAGATAAATATTATATGTATCTGAGACTTGTTTGATAAGAAGAATGCCAGGCATTCCTGTTGCCGCTCGTGCAACCTCGTATATCCTCTTTCAGACAAATACTACCTTTTGTTAACTTTTAATTTTTACAAAAGAATTTTGTAACATAACTAGTAATTATATCTGTTTTTCCCTGCAGAAGCCACCATGATGCTTGTGAACATTTATCTGCGGAAGAGGAGCTTGCAGCTGAAGAGAGTCTTTCAATTTATTGCAAGCCCGTAGAATTTTACAATATTCTCCAGCGACGTGCCATGAGAAATGTACTCTATCTGATTGGCTAAAATTATCTACCTTTGTAAAAGTATTGTCATTATTTTTCGTTCTTTTAGAATGTGCGAGGCATAGGGCTAACTGTATTCTTGTTGGCTCTATTCTCATAATTTTTTCTTTCTATGAACTACTGGGGCATGTTGTATTGCTAATAGAATGTCTCTGTTATGCAGCCATTATTCCTTCAGAGATGTTTGCACTACCAGATAAAGGAAAAACACAAGAAGAGGTAAAAGTTTCGTATATAGTCTTCCTTCTCCAACTTGCTGTCTTTAACAATTGACATCATTTTGTCCATTTGTTCATACTTGCTTAATTCAGTTTAAAATTAAATAGAAAGATTTATTTAGTCATTGTTGACTGCTGAAATGAAACATCTTGTGATTGTGATTAATAACACGTGTGAAACTTGTGAATGGAGAAAGAATAAATGGGTATATGCTTGGTACTATAATAAAATATGGCAACGTAGGTCTTTATATAAAGAAGATGAGCGGACTTAATTGAGTGAACAAGTTTCTACTTGTACGCTAAGATTTTTGGATTTTATGATTCTAAAATGAATTAAGATTAGGATTATCAAATGAAGTAATTCTTGCAGATTTATGGAATCTGGCCTCAACAATGTATTTAGTAAACTTTTTCCTTTTGCCTTAGTGAATTTCTTATTTCTTCTTTTAAGATAAAAAAGATAAATCTAGTTCTGTTTGAGACTGTGATAATTACTTTTATGTCATCCTTGGAATTCCTTTTCTTTCTGTACGCTGGAGTTTGTTTATTCTTTCATATAAGCTCAAACTTTCTGTAATTTCTAGTGATTTCATGTGAGACATTGTTTTCAGTCTGTTTTATGTGAAAATAATTTAGTAATATATAATATATAAATATTGGTTTTAATATGCTAATGAGATATGATATTTGCATATTTAGAATACAAATGACAGTTTCCTTGATGCGGACTATTACGGAAAGTCAAAATGTGTTTCCCATGTCTATCTGTCTTGCAAGGCGGGTTTCTGATTATGGATCTTCAAGGGTAGGAATCCTGCTTCTAATAAGTTGATTCAATTACGATTCCTTAGTGTAAAATGCTGTATATCTAATAGTTATGTTATGACTTTTGTTTTACTCACCAAAAAAAAAAGCAATCTGCCGTGTATCGAATCGGTCAAATGTTCATCTTTCGAAACTCCCCTGGAATTGATTTAAATACTCAAGTCCAAGCAAATTTTACTCTTCCTGAAGTCAACAAGTTAGCTGATGAAGCTAGATCTTGCTCACTTGATATCTTGTTTGTCAGCACTGCCACTGGTATGTATACACATATGTTTTTCAACTGTGATGAAAAATTCTATAAATTTTGCTGTGTTCCTTATTATGACTATTTACTTGCAGTGAAAAACTCGAATATATCATCTGGAGTCAATTCAAACTCCATGCCTTCGGATACGAATCATCTAACTTTTTTTGAATGTGAGCTGTGCTTTAATTGTTAATTACTGTCAGACAAAATGATGGCTTTGATCTCCTTGTTACGTTGTTATTTGAGCCCCCTCTTGTTTTTTAAATATATTTACGTTGATGGGTATTGGCTCTGATGCTTCTTCTAGTGGGTCTCCTCAAACCCTTTACATTGCTTGTAAAGGCCACTCACATGGAGTCCAGTTGGTGTACTGAAGCACATCTCATGGTCAATTGAAGTACTTCTAATTTACACTTCTGTATGCTTTTCTCTATTTTATTTGGCATCAGGTTGTTGGATGGTTGATCCTCTTTTATATATGTCCTTTCATTCACAATGAATTCATCATATAAAGTATTTATAACAAAAAAAGAGAATAGGAGTTCCCTAAAATATCTATGAATATAAATATCTAGTGCTACCCAAACCACAGTTGTCAGATTGGGAATCATATCAAGAATTGTTTGTCCCGATTAATCCAATTTTGAATCGTGGACCGTGAATCATAAGATATCATACATAAAGGGTCCATGGTTTCTTAAACATATAAAACATAGCAATGGAAGGCTGTTAAGGAAGAATTCTTGACCCTTAATGAAGGTTTAATTAATTGTGAACTAATTCTAGGTGGTTCATTGACAGCTATAAAATTACATGCTTATCCCTCCTGCAAATGTACGATGGGGAGGCAATGTGTGCTTTCACCTGCAGCATTGTTTCCTCTATTGTGATCTAGTATACTCATTGTTTCCTCTTTCTAAATTTCAAACATGGTAGTAGAACCCGTGAGCAACCAAATGGTCAGAGATCCAATCTTTGTCATCTCATTCATAGTTGTTGAGAATAAAGAAAATAGAGTTTGAGATTAATCTTCTTTGTATATGAACCACACATAGGGTAATCTATTTATAATAGAGAGATGTATAATTAAAAAGAGTAACTGAAAATAAATAGAGTAAATAGAAGATATTGTTTGATATTGTGATTAACAATATCTAACAATATCTAAATTCCCCCTTAAGTTGGAGCATACAAATCGTATTTGCCAAGATTGTTACAAATATAATCAATTCTACGCCCCCGTAATGACTTAGTAAAAATATCTGTTAACTGATCACTTGAGTTAACAAACTCAGTCTTGATGTCTACAAACATGATATTTTCTCGAATGAAATGACAATCAATCTCAATGTGTTTGGTCCTCTCATGAAAGACAGGATTAGAGCTAATATGAAGAGCAACCTGATTGTCACACAAAAGTGTCATTTGAGTAACATCTCCAAATTGTAACTCTTTAAGTAATTGCTTGAGCCAAACAAGTTCACAGGCAGCTGAGGCCATAACTCTATATTCTGCTTCTGCACTGGATCTTGTTACAACACTCTGTTTCTTACTTTTCCACGAGATCAAGTTACCACCAATGGAGACACAATACCCAAATGTAGATCTTCTATCAGAAGGAGATCCTGCCCAATCAGCATCTGAATAGCAAACAAGTCTTGTATGGTTGTTAGAACCATATAACAATCCTTTTCGAGGAGATCTTTTAATATACTTCAAGATACGAATGACTGCATTCCAATGATCTTCACATGGAGAATTAAGAAATTGGCTTACTACATTGACTGCAAAGGAAATGTCAGGACGAGTAACGGTAAGATAATTCAATTTTCCAACCAATCTTCTATACTACTCATGATTAGATATAGGCTCCCCCCGATTTGGTAGAAGTTTAGTATTGAGATCCATGAGTGTATCAACAGACTTTGAACTCACCAATCCAGTTTCCTCCGAATATCCATGACATACTTCCTCTGAGATATAACAATACCATCATTGGACTGTGCCACCTCAATATCCAAGAAATATCTGAGTTTGCCAAGATCTTTTGTCTAAAAATGGTCACAGAGAAGTTGTTTCAACTGAGAGATGCCATGGTTGTTACTTCCTATAAGAAAGATGTCATCAACATATAGTATCAAGTAAACACATCCAGCACTCGAGTGTTGATAAAAGACAGAATGATCTGCTTCACAACAAGTCATACCAAATTGTTGAACAACATTGCTAAACTTTCCAAACTAGGCCCTAGAGATTGTTTTAGGCCATATAGGGATTTGTGAAGACGACATACCATCCCAAAAGACTTCTCTTGAGTAACAAACCCAGGAGGTTGCTCCATATAGATTTCTTCTTTCAAATCACCATTGAAGAAAACATTTTTAACATCCAGTTAATAAAGAGGCCATGGTATCAAAGCCATTGTTTAAAAAATTTTAAAGTCTATCCTAGCAAACTTTCTTAAACATTCTGTTCCACCCGCTATCTCCGGCCGCTATCGGACCACCCATTTCTAGTCCCACGCACGAGATGAATATATCTCGGCGTGAGGGGGTGTGTTGGAAGTCTCACATCAACTAGAGATAAGGCAATTTCACAATATATAAGTGGGGTGCACACCTCACCTTAAAAGCCAGTTTTGTGGGATTGAGTTAGGCTTAAAACCCACTTCTAACCAGGCTCTGATACCATGTTGAGAATAAAGAAAATAGGGTTTGAGATTAATCTCCCTTGTGTATAAACCACACATAAGGTAATCTATTTATAATAGAGGTACAATTAAAAAGAGTAACTGAAAATAAATAGAGTAAATAGAAGATATTGTTTGATATTGTGATTAACAATATCTAACAATATCTTAATAATATCAAACAATATCTAAAAAATATCTAACAATAATCAAACTATAATTTTGGTTCTTGACACCAAACTTTTACTGACTTGCACCAGAAACCAAAGCAAGGATGAGTTGCTTCTTGACAATATTATTAGTATCAACCTTGATTTTTGTTGTGAACCAATAACCTTTAGTTTTGTTACGACCCAATAAAATGACTTGCTGTAAATCATACTACCTAGAAATTAAGGAATTTTGAAAATCATAAGATGGAATGTCTAGTGATTTCTGATATTTTAAAGTCTACTTGTCCATTGAAATTATACTCTTTAGGTAATGAAGGGAAAAAAGAAATAGATTCTAACTAATTAGATATTTTATTGATAAGGTGTGTGGATAACTTGATACCAAATACATGCCCAATGGCCTTATTTGATATAGTAACAATTAGGTCAAGTCTGTAAGACAAGCCAAAGTCCACTTCTTAACAATTACCATCCAAGAATAGGAGCACCTTGTCCTTGACCTTGAGATCCTCCTTCCACATCTTCAGAAACACATCAATCACTAATTGCATGCGATAAATTGAACCCTTTTTCCTCTCAGTTTCCTTGACTTCTTGATGAACCTAACACATGCTTGCTAAGAATTGGGGATAACCATTTTGTGAAAGTACCACAAATTGGTATGCAAGTTACCAACTTGCGATTTGTAGGGGTGAGGAGTGAATTATGTTTCTATGCTACTAGCACCTTATTAAATACAGAAATAAATTAGGAACCATTTGAATATGAAATAACAAGGATTACTTTTTCAGTTGGATGGATGGAATTGTTCATTCCACAGTATATTCTAAATATCACGGAAGATTATGAAAACTTAAATATTTAATTGTACAATAAAAGATGATATGAAATATTTTATAGATATTTTACATTTCTCTTTGTGCTTCATTTTACTAAGCTTAAGATTGTTACAAACATGCACTTAAATAAAATAGCATATGAAGTTGGTTCAATAAACCTCCGGGGTAAACTATGTAGAGATGCTGAAGAAATTGGAGGGATGAACATTATTGAAAAGATAACATAGAAAGATAGGTGAAATAATCATTGTTGTGAAGATTTGGTCATATTTCCTGGCATGTTATTGTACTCTAAAATAACTAAAACTTCTCCAAATGCTTCAAACAATAAAAAACCCAGAAACTCAATGAACCTAGAAATTAAAATTGATGTTGGTGTGAATCGCAAAATAACATTGGTCACTGTTGGAATGGTTGTTGGTGGCAAGAGAAGTTGCAATTTGTTGAGAAGTCCCATATTGTTTGCCTCAATTATTGGGTGCAATTTATGTATATATGCTGGGTGGCTTCACTTGATGCTAATTGATTTTAAGATAGAATCAACAAGAATTAAAACTTCTCATGCTTCAACCAAGAGAAAAATCTTTAATAAACCCAGAAGTTAAATTTGATGCTGGTGCGAGTCTCAATCAATTTTAGTCATCATTTGAGTGGTTGATGGTGGCAAGAGCAGTCACAATTTTTTGAGAGGTACCACATTGCTTTTGTCAATTATTGAGTACTTGTTGGGCAGCTTCACTTAAAGCTAATAGGTTTTAAGATAGAATTATTAGAGCCTATTATTAAATATAGTGAAAATAGGTTTGGGATTAATCTTCCTTGTGTGGAAAATACACATAGAGTGTTGTATTTATAATAAAGAAAATATGGGCTAAGCCTAAAATACACATAAAGAATAATAACAAATGAAACTGAAAATAAAGATAGAGATAAGATATCTAATGATCTATCTAACACCTATAAACTGTTTTTGTTGCTTTTGTGTTTTTAACATGGACAACAAAGATGGATATTATTGACCTCAATTAGTGGGGTGTGGTTTATATACTTGTTGGACAACTTTACTTATTATAATTAGTTTTAAGATGGAATCTAACATAGTGGGTAAGAAGCATACTTTTGGTATGCCCCAGTCTTTTCAATCTCACTCTTAATGTTATGCTATCTTCAAGAAATGAACAGTTAAAAAAGGCTGCCTAGTGCTCAAGGCTCCTTCAAAGAGGGTATAAGGAGGCAAATTGGGTGTGGTTTATACATTTGTTAACAATTTTACTTGATATCAATTAGTTTTAAGATGGGATCTAACTAAGAAGCGTAAATTGGGTATGGGCCATTCTTTTCATTCTCACTCTTAATGCTATGCCAGCAATGGAAAATGAGCAGTTACAAGGGCAACCCAGTGTACAAGGCTCCTGAAATTGGGTCTAAGAAGGGGGGTGCATGCAACCTCTCTTCGTCTATGCAAGCAAAGAGTTTTTTTGGAGATTTGCACCTGTGATCTTCACATTTGGAGGGAACAAAGTTACCATGTAATGAACCTTTCCCTCCTTGCATTTATAATACCTGAAAAGGGAAGAAATTCAGCAAGGAAGGAGATCTGATAAGAACATAGGGAGAAAAGAAGAAAAAATCACAAAGCAAAACACATTAGTCAATCTTAAAAGTTAACTCATTGGGGTAGAATTGCCCAAGTATTACAAGGACTATTTTGCCCATATTCTTAGCTGTTGGGGAACATTTTAATAACTATGGAGACAAGGCATTGTTGTAGTGGAGTTACGTATTTTTGTGAACTAAGGTAATGCCAAAGGATCCCCAATGCCAAAGCCAGCTACTTGTTATGCAGAGGTTTGGGGGAGGGTCATTGTATGCAGTCTTATCCTTGCATTCATAATACTTGAAAAAGGGAAGAAATTCGGCAAGGATGGATATTTTGTTGGAACATACAAAGAAAAGAAAAAGGCCACAAAGCAAAACATATTAGTCAATCTCAAAAGTTAATTCTTTGGGGGAATTGCTTATGTATTATAAGGACTATTTTGCCTATATGCCTAGCTGGTGGGCAACATTTTAACAATAACTATGGAGATCAGGCTTTGTTGTAGTGGAGTTACATATTTTTTGAACTGGTGACATAATGGTGACAGGAAGATGGTGTTGTCGTTCTGATATCATGTTGTAATTATTGGATTTAGGGAGTGAACTCTGAAAGTAGGAAAGTAAAAGAAAGAATAAATTATTAGATTGATATGCTGTTTTGACAATGTTACACAAAATACTGATCCAGGTCGTATTTGTACTAATAACTAGACCAAGACAGGGATGGTATTACAATCCACTAATACAATAAACCTAAGAACACTCCCTCTTTAAATAAGGTGAAAATCTTTGAAATGTAATGAATAGTCCTAGGATTAATTTCTTTTACAGTTACCTAATTGATTCTTTTGTATTTTCTACAAATTGTGTAACATATTCTAAAATAGTCAAATATGCAATAAACTTTATGACGTATTTTATAGATATTCTAGCTCTAACCATGGATTAATTTTTCCAAATGATTTTTTAATGCATGCTGGAATTCCTTTTTCAATTTTCTTCATTCTGTGGTTGACAGCTGGAGAGTACTGCCTTTGGGGGAAAGTGTCTTTAGAATCACTTTATATGGCTTGGGATTGTTTTCCAAATTTTCGTTTGGGACAGCGAGCAGAGATTATGTCAACTGTGGATTTGCTTCCATGTATTCTGAAGGTACAATGATTAACACAGCTTCTTTGGGTAGAAAACATTTTCATTACTCTGCTTCCTTTTTGGTTATTTAATGTTATGCTATGCATGAACACTTTATTTTTGTTCTAAGAATTCATTTAAACTACTATTATCATTTTTGGTAGATGTACTAGTTCACAACTTCCTTTATGATGCAGTCAGATTTTAAAAACGACGACAGAAGAGTATCCATTCAAGTTCCTTCTAATTTCGAGAATATGGTCAGTTCTTGCTTTAAAGTCATTTCCTACTGTTGCAAGAAATTCACACAAACCTCATAGTAGTTAGATATAAAATGAAGAGTTTGTTTTAACTGCCTTTTGTCTTTCCTGTTCTTGGGATTTCTAAAGAGTGCATCAAAACAAGTACAAATCACAATTTCTGCGGAAGAGTTTGGGGCCAAAGAAAAATCTCCCTGTATTTCGTACACAGGCAGTGAAGTACCGTCCTCATCATTGTCTCACTTGATTGGGTAAATTTTATTTTCTCATCTGAATCTATTAGCAATTCAATCATTATAGTTGGAAAGCTTGTGATTTCTCTGTTTCTATTAACGTTTTCTTATAAAATTAAAAAAGATACATAGTGACTTGGATATTGTTGCATATTGTAATTAGCTTTTAGATTTGTGTACTTGGCCACTTGCTCATAAGTAATTTATTGTATCTTCCTTCCTTGCAAGTTCTGTACGTAGTTGCTCTACAACTACCAATTTTCTTGGCATCTAACTTATGTCTATGGCTCCATCCACAATTTAATGGATGCAGCCTTGGGGCCCTTCCGTGCTTAGCCAACCTTATGCAAGGTTATTTCCCTTAGCCACCCTCTATCCAGCATTTTCCTTTGGCACCTGTATACTGCTGGTGGTACCCATCCCACCATTAATCAGTTCCCTAACTCTTGAGCAACACATCATATTACACCTTATGCTGAGAATGTTCAATAATATACCCCAATGAATGTTTGGATCAAGTTAAAGTTAGCAATGGCAAATGGTTACACCTAAAATCCACGGGTTCCTTAACTTTTCATTCTTCGTCTTTTGTACTGTATCAGTGGTTTAGCACCTTACAGGTCAGTTTCTTCCCAAAGTTTCAAATCCGGGAGACAAATGTGATATCTATATTACTATCTTGCAATTCTCACTATGATTGAGGTGCAGCCAAGAAGGAAGCTGACAGAGTTGAGCGCAGCAGTGGATGCTCATGAGGATGGAAGTTATTGGGATCTTGACATGGCAGTACTTGTTGCTGCAGTTATCAGTCTCAGATAGTGGCATGGAGCAGCCAATCCAAACACCCTATAGCCGGACAGTTGCTATTGTGAAATTGTTTATATATAACTTAAATATTCATATCACATGTAAATAAAAAAAAAATTACCCAAAATTAGAGATATTCATAATTAATAATTAATTTGTAACTTTGAGCCAAAAACAAGTTAATTACAGCAGTCGAGTAATATGCAGTGATATGAAAGAAAAAAAAACAGACATGCTGAAGAAAAAGAATTGAACAGAACATAGACCCCTTCTTTGACACGGATAGAACAGATCCCAAAGAATTTGAACAAGAGAGTAGAGACTACACAATGTTGTGCTAGAGTTCCACAAGCTGGGGTTTACTATGTGGCTGCTGCTGTACAGGACACAGTATAGAACTGGGAAATGGGTAGAAAATGCGTTCAGATCAGAAAAAATTGCTTTAGAAATCTTGGTCCTTGCCAGAAGGGGAAGCATAGGGTTTTGTATCTGATAAATGAAAGAAGGGGTGGAATCGCAAGATTTCCTCCCTAAAGTTGCTCAAACAATAATATCGTGTTCTCTGACCTGGTGAGAATAGTGCCTGAGATGGTTGTTTTGGAAATCCAAAGGTGCCGATTCATTTTGGCTTGTGGTATGGTATTCAGTTATTAGCCTTGAATGCTAATTAAAGATATGATCTTTTATGTTTCCCTTAATTTGGAAACATGTATTTGTTTGTCTTTTAGCAGTGAGATAAATATTTTTGAGTTGTTGTTTTGGTTTTAAATGAATTTTGGATGTGCTCCTGGAGCTTGAGCAATTACTTGTTACTAGCTTTACAAGTTTTGGATGGAGTAAGGAGGCTAAAGCTTTTTGACAGTGCACGAATTCTGTTGTCCTCTGGTGTCTCACTGGAGTGAAATGCTCTCTGGCCTTTGGGATCTGAGATAAAATCTTTTACGTACTATCCTTAGCTTGACTATATATTTTAATATCATTGGTGGGCATGCTGATCTTGGTAGCTTTTATTAGTCATTGTCCATCACTGTTTGTTCTCCTCTGTTGCTTTGTTTAAGAGAATATTTTATACTTATTTTATTGCCAAAATAAAAAAAAAGAAGAAGGAAAGATTACCTTATACTCATTTTAAAACAACAGAGAAGTAATGACACTGTTATTTAATTTTATTAAATAAATTTGGTGCACATTTTAACTACAAGCTGTTTGTGTTGTCCAGGTTGAGGGAAGGAAATGTCATGTTTAATTACAGGTATCACTTTTTAACTTTTCAGTGCTCTTATTTGATTTGTATGAGTTTATTATGATCATGGATTTCCTCTAAAGTCTAAAGGGGTTGTTTTGGTCAAGATATGCTGAGGGATTTGAGAACTTTTTCTTTTTTTTCTGAACACCATGTTTCCTTTGTTGTTAGAAAAAAATGATTATTCATGTACTATTTTTCTTAATGAGCCCTTTTTTTAATTAAAAATATTTCAGGTATTACAATAATAAGTTACAGAGGACAGAAGGTAATGTAAATATTATTCTGTCTCTCATTTTAAAATGTGATTGCTTTCTTTTCTTTATCGAGTTATTAATGTATTTTTTATGATCATTTGAAAATTGTTGAAAGAGAGAAAAATAGAGGGTGGAGATATAGAGGGCTATGTAAGGTGGTCATAATGAGGGAATAAATGTAATTAAATATGTGCATAAAGAAAAGATCCACAAGCTTCATATTTTGCTCATTTTACAGCGCTCTACCTAAAAATGATGAAAGGATATCTATCATTCCTAACATTGTAGTAAGATTTCAGAGTCATTTCATGGATAGCCCATTAGTTAGAACATCCCATACTATGTTTATTTATTATTAGTTTGTTTGTATACGGCTTATTCTAGGAGTAGTCACACAATAAAATATATGTATAAAAAAGACTTCTAGGTTATGGTTTTGTATCATATTACATATATATTATTTAGATGTGACCAATTATAGTTCCTATTTATCGTCACATGCCTAGTTTTGAATGTCTATGGGTTATTGTATCTTACAATGTTTCTTCGAACATAATGTTTGATTGCAGTCACCGAAGATTTCACTTGTCCATTCTGTTTGGTCAAATGTTCTAGTTTTAAGGTTAAAACTTTCTTCTTTTAAATCAATACTTTTCCTATATGCCTGCCTATATGATGTTGAAACATGTTTCTAATGCTTCTGACATGATCTTTTCTAGGGTCTAAGATGTCATTTGTCCTCGTCACATGATCTCTTCAACTTTGAATTTTGGGTTAGTTGTCTTTAAATCTCTTGCTGGCATTCTATTCAGTGAGCTGTACTGAACCATCTGTAATCAAGTACATAATTTGTAGGTATCGGATGAGTGTCATGCTGTAAATGTGACTGTGAAGAATGATATCTCGAGATCAGAGGTAAGGATAGTTTCTGCTCAATTACTTTATTCATAAACATTATATTATATTTAATATATCTAATTTGTTATGCTTTCTCTATTACAAACTAATGCTTCTTAGACGCTTGGGAAGATATATCTCTCATTTGGGACCTCTAATTTGTTCTTGGACATTATTGACTCTGATTTTGGGCCTTATTTATCTCTTATTCATTTTTTTATTCATATAGAAGTTTAATAAAAATGCTGGCTCATTTCTCCTTGTTATTTTTCTTTTCAAAATCTTTCTGTTCTTCTATCAATTGATTGAGTCCAATCAGATTCACTTTTGAGCTAAAAAAATACTAGATTTCAAATAATCCATTTGGGTTAATTTGAGTTTTCTCTTCACATGACAAAACCACTTTAGATTTCTGTCATCTTCTCTTTAAAAATTGCTACACCAACTTTCTTGTAGATACCTTTGTTTCTAAATTTGTCTTACATTTGCGTGCATGCATCTCAACATTTGCTACCATAGTCACTGCCAGCTTATTGCTGTGAGCTAGTCTTCCTCTTTCTGTTTGAGAGGCACTCTATCATCTCAAACACTATCTTTTGTTCAGATTGTTGCTGATAATGTTGATCCAAGAGTGCAAACATTTTTCTATTGGTAAGCTATTTTGCCTCTTCTATTCTTTTTTGGCTTCCGATTGCTTTCATGACATGCTATGAGATTCAGATGGCATACCATGTCTATATGCAGTGGAAAGCCCCTTAAGCGTAGGACACCAAAGGACCTATCTTCTAAAAATGCAGTAGGCTTAGAGTCTGCCTTTCCTGCAGGAGAGGCTGATATTTTGGAGAAGGATGATGGTATGTGTTAAAATTATGATTGTTATTGGATTGTACAGCTTTCATAAAACTGTTGTTTGGGTGTATGTATCTAGTCTAAGGGTTTGAGTGTTATAGGATATAACTTTTCCTTCTATTTTACTCTTCTCTTTATATTTATTTATATATATATATATATATATATATATATGTATGTATGTATACACACACATACATACACATACACACACACGCACATAAACACACATCAGCTGAGCAGGACACTCACTGAGTTTTTAATCATATCCAATTTCAAGTTGGTATCTAGAGCCTTGTTGCCAGACCGCCATTTTTTCTGTCTCTGGGCCATCATTAGACGCTGCCAGTGTTGTTTTGTCTGACTAAGTCAAGGTTAGCCACACCTCTAAGAGTGATACCCTACCCCGGTGGTCGCATGACTAAAATCTTCACAATGTGCTGGCCTTTGTCAGCTGGTCAATGGATGTGTGGGTTCCAAACCCCATCTTCCCGGTGTTAGAATCATACAAGACCACAGACCACTGCCGTTCATCTTGTTGAGACCTTTTGGGCATGTTTCTGCTATCTTGCTATTTCCATGTACTTAGATAGCTGGTCAAGCCTCTCTCCTCATGACTTAAGGTTCTTTTCTCTCTCTCAAACCTGTTTGTGTTGTAGCTTTATATCTGGAATGACTTGTATATTTCTACTCCTTAACATTACCTCAACAAAACTCAATTGGGAAGAACTACTTATCTTGGAAAAGGAAGTCAGTGCTGTTCCAACTGAAGATAACTCTCACTGGCAGAAATTAAACTTCCAATTACATGTTTTATGACAGTAAGTCGAATAGGATGTCTTAGAAATACTCAGATATTTTTTAAGACAAGCTTCTTTTATGTAAGAAGGCATAAAATATTTTTGCTAATGACATTCAACATCTTGTTGATGTAACTCAACTGGCCTCTCTAGTGTAGACCAATTATGATATGATCTCACATATAGCAAAAGCTTGGGCTACAGTAGAAGAACCAAAAGAGATTTCTTGTGGATGATTCATGGGAGTATATTAACAAAAAAACTTGATAAATTATACATGGTCATAACTTTGAGAAGTCTACACAAATTTTGATCATGTACTTGGATCAAATTTTAGTTGGTGGCAACATTCTTTCAAATGGATATCTTAATCACTAAATGTCTTCATGTTCCTACCTTGTTGAAAGATGAAAATCCAGTTGAAGTTATTGAAACATTAACAATGGTAGCACCACAAGGAAGAGGAGATCATAGCAATCGAGGAGGTCATGGTGGATGTCCTCATTGCACTTACTGCAAAAGAATGGCTCATAACCGGAAGAGTTGCTACTCCTTGTATGGTTCTCTACACAAGGCCACCCATGTGTCTAAATTTGAAAAAGGAGAGTCTAAGTCCTTTGATGAGGAGTACCAAGAGTATTTGGGACTTAATTTGAAAAATTTAACCATCACTGTCAATCTTCCTCCGTACCAATTGTTTCAATAATAACTTGTATTTCTCAATTTGTGGAAGGTCAAGGTCCATGGATACTTGACTTAGGTTCTCTGACTATATTTCTAGTAATAGCTTTTCATTATCATTATCACTAAAGAAACTCCTCAGCTTCTACTTGCAGTCAATGGATTCAAAGTTGCATCTCAAATAATTGATCAAGTTCCCTTATCTCCTATAAACCTTAATTTTGTCTTGTACATGTTGGGTATGTGGAGTCTAAAGGGTTTATTGGGCCTGGCCCATATACTTACTCTATTTTTTATAAATACTCGTATAATTGTAAACCTAATTTATCAATCAAAAATACCATCCCTTTCTATATCTTACATCTATAGTCTTTTTTCCCTGGTGTATCTCTTTCACATTTAAGAAAAGTCTGGAATCTTGGTTTATTAATTGGTGGAATACTAGTGCAGTCGGCTGTGGACGTAGGTCATTTTGATTGAATCACGTAAATCTTTTATGTTCTTGTTATTTTACTTTCGTCTTGTAATTGCTTGTGTGCGTGTGCATTTGCGATCCCTAATTGTACATATCACCCTGGTCTTATAGTATAGTCTCTCTCGGCCAATTAATTTGCTCTTTAAATTGTTATGTAATCTTTGATGCTAATTCCTTTGTTATACAAAAACATGGTATGAGTCATCCGATTGCCAAAGACCTGAATCACGAAGACCCAGCATACTTTTTTCCATTTCTTCCTCACTATACCCATTCCATTTTTTCTTATAACTTTCTTTGTATCGAAAAATTTAAATCTACTAGTGACTTGCTCCTTGGCTACTGAGGGCCATAGACTTTTTTATAATTAATCAGTAGTTAATAAAATTTTGATATGTTTGATGTTTACTGTGGAATATATTGTGATATAAACTAAAACACAAAGTATTAAAATTACTTAATATAAACTTTAATTATTAATTGCTACGTAAAATAATTTACTGTCATATATAATTAAAAAGTTATGAAAATATAACTAAGATTGAATTACATTTTTAATAAAATTATAAAATAAAAGTACATGGAAGGAAAATCATATGATTTTTATATCACAAAAGGATTGTCATAATGTGCTAAAATAAATTTAAATGACAAATTTTCCCTTTATTTACTCAATTTACATGCAAGTACTAAATTATGTTAATAATCTTAAATTGAAAATCCAAACAAGTGTAATAACTTTGTATAATTGTAAAAGTTTGTTAGAATTAATTGGATTTGTATTTTTTAGATGTCCTTCAAAGAGTGTTAGAATATTTTCATTATAGTTCTTTTAAACATAAGAAAAATAAGTCAAACTTATTCATGTGATTGTTAAAAATTTAATTATTATGTAAATCAAAAGTAAACTGTGCAACGCATGAAACAGAGTATCTTTATCTAATCTAGACTTAAACTTTTGCAATGAGGCTCTGTTTTGTCATATTTATGTCAAAAGGCTTATTAATTGCTTTTCCTAATACGGTCATCGTTTTATTTTTTTCATATTTCTTGAGTTGTGATTCTTGCTCCAAGATGTTGCATTACTGATGCCAGCATGTTACTGTGTTAGGAATATGTTACATGCTGCTGTGACATTGCAGGGATTTCTGCCACAATTATTAGATCACATCCTGATCGAGACTCTGTCCAGTCAATGTCAGACTGTGATCAAGCAGTGCTTCAGTTTGCCAAGACTAGGAAGTTGTCAATTGAGTCTTCTGACTCACGAAAGTATGTTCTACAGGCTTGTTTCTCTATTCTTGGAAAACAAAACGGAGGATATTACATTAGGAAACTTTTTGATGCCCAATTACAGGGGATATCCTTGTAAATGCAATGCTAAAATGTTCCTGAAATGAAAGCTTTCCAAACAAAAATGTTTTTTATGTTTCAAATTGTAATGATATTTTTTAGTAATAATTTACTTACATATCATAGATACAGATGTAAACCTAATAGATCAATTAGGCTAAATGGTTAAATATAAATTTCTTGTTCAATGTTAGAATTATTTTGATCAGTTAAATGATATGACAAATTTATGGGTTGGTTTAGCTTATTAAAATGTCTCATTTAGGATGCTTATATTTGACAGGTTTATGATTTGATTATTTGGGTGTACTTTTTATGTATTTGTGTCAATTAATAAGCAATATCTTGATTTTTACCACTTTATTAATCCAACAACATTTGTAGGTTGAATGTATTTGATATTATTACATATAATCTTGTTATTATGGTATCAAAATGTTCTTCATATGTGATTCTTGGACTGGTTTAGAGATGAATGTGACTTTATTGAAATTTATAGACTTTCCTCTCATTGGTAGTGTCGGAATATTTAGCAAATATCCAATTTTACTAATGATTATCATATCTTTAATATGTGTAATCTTTATGGTCACTCATCTGACATTATTTTGAAAACATTTCAGCAGTGCCCTCTTAAAGAAACGACAGTTTTTTCATTCTCACAAAGCTCAGGTAAAACCCTCTATTTTTATATTATGATTTTGTACTTTTTATCACTGTTTCTTGCTATATTAATTGCTGCAAAATATTGGACTTAGTTTAGAAAGGGGAGTTTATCACCTGCCTCTTCTCTTTAAATATATGATCTGACTCTTCTGATGTGGAGTTTAGAAACGACTGTGTTTTATTATATATATATATATATATAACAGGGAATGAGAAAACATCTCGAAGGAGGATATGAAATCGTCTAAAATATGAAATTGGAAAGAAAACAGCCAGTCAAGTTGGCTTAAATATGTACTAAAATTCTCATTTCTTTCCATTACGGAAATAAATTCTCATAAAGCATCTGTGAACGTAATAATAGGAAAAGGCCATAAACACAAATTTATATAGGCGTGATTTCAGATCTCAATATTTTAAAATTTGGGTTAGCTTTGCTTGACTTGTGCAACACATCTGCACTTGACATTATCCATTAAAATAATAAAATTGAAGGTTTTCATTTCTGCTGAATGGGGAGCTGCTTAAATTCAGTGGTGGTTGAATTAGTACAATTTAGAAAAGTATCATAAATTGGGTACTAGTTCTTTGTGAACGTGGTTTTTGTTATGATATTATTACAACACAACAACAATGCATAATTATGAGCTCTATTGAATTATTTCGTATTGCTAGTTATACAGACTTGCTTTGTTTAATAAAATTACTACTGCTAGGTCATTAGTTTCTGCTTGGTTGTATTTGTTAGAAGGTCTCCGTTTTTGTGGTCTCTTTTTGTTGTGGGTTTTCTTAATTACATCCTAGATCGTGTTAAATACTGTATCATGTAGATAAATGACGTAAGTAGTGTTTATAAGTGTTGGGTAATTCTCATCTTATAATTAGGTCATTTGGTTGAGTTAGATTCTAATCTCAGATTCTGGTGGTCATCACTCTATGGTGGCATGATGCTTCTTGAACAACATTTTTTGCTGTTGAAAGATTTTATTGTTTCTTAACAAAGTTTCTTGTCCAGTATTATTGGATTAGTTATATTTAGTTTTTATTTCTGTTGGCATCATATGCTTTGTTGCTAATTTTTTTTTTTTTTTACTTTTGCTTAAAGCCAATGACAATTGAACAAGTTCTATCAGATAAAGATAGCGAAGATGAAGTTGATGACGATGTTGCTGATTTTGAAGATAGAAGGGTATGTTTGGTTATATAAATTTTTTGTTTTATTTTCTAAAATTATTGTAGAGTGATTTCTATTAATTATTTGTAAGCCCAACTTGCATATACCCTTAACCTCTTTCTTCTTTCTCATAAACTTTATTTGTAAGCCCAACTGTCATAGGTCCAGTCAATGACAAATCTAAAACTTTAAGTCTGTGGAGACAATTAGAAATTATTTTGGTCTCAATCTAACAACCCTTTAAAGTAAAAGTAATAAGATATTTGGTAATCATTTACAAAAATTAGGGGTGTGCTTGTCCATTCTCGTATACACGTAGGTTTGTCACTAGGTCCCGCAGAGATCAACATAGGATTAGGTTGAGGCATGGCCAGGGATTACGAAATGTGTGTTGCAGCTCTTACTATTGGTATTGATATGTTGCAGATGCTTGAAAATTTCGTTGACGTGAGCAAGGATGAGAAGAATTTCATGCACATGTGGAACTCGTTTGTTCGGAAGCATCGGTAAATCCTTGTTTTCTACTGAATATAGGTTTGATTAATAGTTTGTTGATTCAATTATTTTGTTGCGGTGGTGGCAGTGTGATTGCAGATGGTCACATTTCATGGGCATGTGAAGCTTTCTCCAAATTGCATGCACCTGAGTTTCTTCGGTCACGCTCACTGGCCGGGTAACTGCTTTTTCTCGTCTTTGGAATTTATACCTTACTATGTGGCTATAATTGTAAAACCCTTTTTTCTTGGCAGGTGTTGGAGAATATTTATGGTGAAATTATACAATCATGGTCTTCTAGATGCTCGAACCATGAATGACTGTAATATTATTCTTGAGCACCACCATAAGGAGAATTCAGACCCCAATAGCTAAAGAAAAAACCCTTGATTGAAGAAAGTGATGGCAAAGAGCAAGGACCTTTTGGTTTTGGTTTTGGATTTGGTTTTTTCCCTTCACAAGCTACAAATAGTAAGGGTTTCAATTTTACAATTTGCTATTGTGGGGTACTGTTGTTGAGGGATAAAGTTTTGCATCCCTCGGGCATTGAACCGAGGAAAATTCTAAGCAAAGACATCATTATTTCTGCATTCTGCTTTTTTTTATTCCCTTCATCACATCATATTACAACTCTGATTCCGGGAGTTATGTGTAAAAATATTTAATTCATGTTTCGACTTACAAATTGTGAAGTGTTGTGAATTTTAATGAAAATTTATGATGAAGAAAGATTAATAGGAAAAGAGGTGATGTAGGTTTCAGTGATGTACTAGGTTCAGGGAATTCTTCCTGCACCTCCATACTTTTCATTCTGCACTACCATCAATATTAAATTTTTCATTGATTTTCAGATTATGCAATGGGAAAGTCAATAATCACTTCTAAACTATACAATTTGGAGCAAAGGTGGTCATTTATAAAAAGAAAAACACTTTTGGATTGTAGAATTAGGAAGTCAAAAATAACTTTCAGATTGTGGAATGTAAAGTCAAAAGTATCTTTTGTACTATGCAATTTGAAAGTTCTTTTTTTTTTCGTAATTATTTCCAACTTTTGGAGATCATTTTTGACTTATGATTGCACAATTTAGCAACATTATTCCACTCCATCTATTCATAATTTATTCAGTTTAACTCGAAAATAATATCTTAATATTTATAAATTTATAATTATAGATATATTTTAAATTTTTTTTTATTTTATTTTGATATTATGCTTTTTGGTTAAAATTTAGTAGTAAATTGTATAAAGTCATGCATGTGTGATTGTTTTGCCAAAGATTCGATATATTTATTTCATTCATTAAAAACTAAAATAAAATAAATTTAGAAAAAAATAATTCAATTTAAAAGTAAATCTGAATAATTTGTTTAAATTAATCCATAATCTGAGTATTTCATATCAGACTAATCAGATAATTTAGAAAAAAATAATTCAATTTAAAAGTAAATCTGAATAATTTGTTTAAATTAATCCATAATCTGAGTATTTCATATCAGACTAATCAGATAAGTTAGATATAGTTGATATAAAATTTGAAATATTAATTTTAGATTATACTGATTGTTAGATCTAAATCTAATCGTTACTCATGCCTAATCAGAATTATAGTCATCATTCCATCGTATAAAACACGAGTATACGAATAAAAAAACCCATAATAAAAATATGAACTCAATAACATCGCATTTAATAGTCTTTTCAGCTATTAAACAAAATATCATATTATGATATAGCAAAGCAGATCGACAGAAAGACATACAAAAGTTTAATACAGTCATTCCAAAAAAAAAAACCTATTTCAATCCTTGTACTACTACCAGAAGCAGGCTTAAGGAAAAGTACGGCTCATACATTCCAAAATGCTCTATTCTAAAAACATGAGTCCATAAACAAAGGAACACTAAGAGTCACTGATCAGGTCCGGTCCGAGGGAGACATACCATCACCTGTATTCTTCTCTGCTCACACCAAGTAATAGGTGGTCATCGCAAAAGAAGATATTCAAGGAAACATGCCAAGCAAGAAGGGTAAGCTAACAACTCACATAAAGAACGGTGAAGTCACATAAATATATACATACTTAGTAAACAAACAAACTTTTCACGCATTGAAAATTAAACCAAGTCGCTACTAAAAGACACACCAGTTCCCGACTCTAACTCAATATCCGGATTGTGTAAGCAAATTGGATCTCTTGGTAGCTTGCACCTGTGAAGGTTCCTAAACTCTGCAGAGTTTAGGCTCA
>Ga0214545_1002563_pt1 | contig 35001 bp, 11 predicted proteins | sample CNSS4metaG_FD_160064 | JGI IMG/M metagenome (GOLD analysis project Ga0214545, IMG submission 160064) | Root nodule microbial communities from cowpea collected in UCLA plant growth center, Los Angeles, California, USA - CNSS4 | ecosystem: Host-associated > Plants > Roots > Nodule | place: USA...
ATATATATAAAAAAATTTATTATATAAAAAAATTTATATATATATATATATATATATATATATATATATATATATTTAAAAAAATAATATTATTTTTAATAATAATATTATTATTATTATTATTATTATTAATAATATTAATAACCACCGTGGTCTCTTGCCGATCACACGTTACAGTGGGTATAATAATAATAATAATAATAATATTAATAATATTAAAAGACAACTTAAAATCAAATAAAATAAAAACAGTACTATAAAAAGCAAATAAATCACCTTTAAATATATTAGACACACGAGGGGGAATGAAATCATAATTAATACGTTAGTTGCAAAATTTTATTTTATTTTGTGACAAAGTACAATATATTGTCTTATCCGCTGTTTGTTCAAATTAATTTTCATCTACCGCAAACATGATAATAGTCAAAAAAAGCTGCACTTATTACATAAATTAAGTTTCCAACATACTTTTCCAATTGTGAATAAAGAATTTTGAACCTCGCAGTTAATATTTTATACAGTAACAAGGAAACCATGTTAATTATCTCATAATAGAATTTTCATCTTATGAAAAACTTTGATAATTGAACAGGGTGAGTTAAGTTTTTCCGACCGAATTGTCTAACTTAATTAGAGTTTGTTCTGACATATTTAATAGTTTAACATCATTTAAATAACTAAATTAATATCAGTTTCTTCTTTTAATTTTTAAAAACATATTTTAAAAATAAAACCGTGAATAAATTAAGACACGAAAGCGGATAATATATTTACAAATTTATAAATATTAAATTTTACTTTTTAGTTGGGTCAAGTATCTACAAAAATATAACATTTGTTTTTTCAATTAACTTTGTTTATTTAATATTACATTCATAGGATAACTTTTACTTGTTAAGCTTAATTAAGATATCACTGTCTCATTAATATTATTAATTCTTTTGAAACATAGAAACTAGTAACAACTAGATATGACTTTGCAAAGGAAAGGAATAATAAGAATAATGAATAATTAATTAACAAGTACAAAACTTTAATTTGGTCCTTTTTGGTTTGGCCATTGCTCATAATAAATATTTTTCCAAACATAAGGCAATTCCATGATCTTATATAAATGATTTTGAAAGTGATGATTGTTAAAAGTTTTTTGTGATAATGTAGAAATGAATGTGAAATGAGTAGGTTGAGGTAGAAAGATTGGTATTGAATGAAACGGGTAAAGAAGGTGAAAACCATTTATTTGTAATGTGTGGAATTTAATGAGAATTAAAGGTTTTATGCTTAGAAAGTGAGAATTTAAATGGTGAATGAGTCTAATTTGATTGTTGGTATGGTTGAAGAACTGGACCCACATATATTAAATAATGAAAACAACTAATAAAAAAGACATAGAGGATATTAAAAAGAAACTACAGTGACAAATAATGATTCTGGGTCTATTGAATGGAGTATGTGGAGGCACAAAACTTACCAATTATAACTACTCTGTTTTTACTGTTTGATTTGATTTTGAGATATTTTTCAATGATTTATAACAAATAATTATTTGTTTAAATACATGTATATTTGGTTTTGAAATGTAAATGTCTTTTATTTTATTGTATAGTTCGACATATTTGTGTTAGAGAATAAAAGAAAATAGAAATAGAAAATAATAATAATAATAATAAGATTCATAAAGTTAAATTACCTTATAACAAATAATAATAATATAGGGTAAAATGGTAAACAAAGAAAAGATTAGAAAAATTTTAGGTTAAACCATGTAGATTAGGTCAATTTTTTTTAGGTACATATATTGGCCTAATTTTTTTAAGTACTTGAGCCTAATTTATGTAACTAATTTTTTTTAGGGGTTTCTCCTTTCCAATAATCTCTCTTGTATTCTCAAAACCAAATTTATTTTCATGTTTATCCATGGTAAAAAATAAGAGTTACTATCTTTTTTTTACCGCATATCCTCTGCACCCCCAAAACCATACACCATCACCCTCTGCACCCCCAAAACGCACCCCAATAAAGTAATAAGAATCAGATTCCCTGCACCCCCAACAGGAGAATCTTTGACCTAGCTGCGCGTGAAGGTCTCTTCTCCCACGTTCTGCTCTTCTCCCACACAGCCTTCACACACTCTTCATCTGTCTTCTCCCACATTGTGCTCTTCTCCCACACAGACTCCACACACTCTTCTTCTCCGGAGCGTGCACACACTGTTCTTCTCCCTAACCTCCGCAGCCTCCCTTTTCTCCTTTTCTCCTTTCGCGCAACTCCACAGGTCCCCATCTTCTCCATTTGCCCAGTTAAGTAGTGTTATTATATTTTAATTGATTTTAGGAATGGTTGTCTGTATATTTTAAATGATTTTAGCAATAGATTACAAGATCTGTATCATGTCTTCGTTTTAATATTTCACTGAAACGACTTTCCAAATCCGTTTCTAACATGCGTGAAACAGAACACACATTCCGTTTAGGTATTTTTTTGTTTTTTTTACCGAAACGGATTGTGAAATCCATTTCCCAGAAAGCTGAAACAAAATACACAATTTGTTTTTTTTTTTTTTTTATTTTGACTGAAACGGATTATGGAATCCGTGTTGGAGGAGGCTGAAACGGAATATGGAATCCGTTTTGGTGTTATTTTTGGTTCTTCTCCGAGACGGAGTGTGAAATCCGTTTTAGCGTGATACAATATGTTTTAATAGAACCATAATGTATATGTCGTATGTTTTAACTACCTTGTCATGGGTGTGTTTGCTTTACTGTAATCTCTCAGAGGGGTTTCATTTTTAGGTGGTCTTGTAACTCTGTAATGTTTTGTTATAACATGTTTGTTTTATGATTTAGAACCTGAAATGAAGCTTCTACTTGTTGTCGGTTTGCTTTTATGTTCCATTGCTTTTGCTGTGGCGGCAATATTTAAGGCTCGATCACTGAAGAAGGCCAGTGAGGCTCGTGCATGGAAGTTGACTGCATTCCAACGTTTGAACTTCACTGTTGATGATGTTTTGCATTGCTTGAAGGAGGATAATATTATAGGCAAAGGAGGTGCAAGCATTGTATACAAAGGGGCTATGGCTAACGAGGATCATGTTGTCGTGAAAAGGCTTCCCGCTATGAGTAGAGGCTCTTCCCACGACCACGGGTTCAATGCGGAGATTTAGACACTTGGGCGAATCCGACACATTAAGCATCTGTGCAACGGCGAGAGGGAGTGTGTTGGCCATGTTGTTGTTGTAGAGGTCGAGGACCTCGAGGCTCTGGAGGCGCGAGAGCTCTGGGGGGAAGGTTTGGTTAAAGCCATTGTTGGAGAGCTTGAGGAGGCGGAGAGCAGAGAGGGACGAGAGCGCCAAAGGGATGGGGCCGGAGAACTTATTGTCGACGAGCGAGAGATTGGAGAGGAATGAGAGGTGAGCTATGTCGGCAGAGAGAGTCCCGGAGAGGTTGAGTCCGGTGAGGTTGAGAGCGACGACGTGGCGGTGGGCATCACATGTGACGCTGAACCAGGAACAGTGAGAGGTGGAGGCATTCCAGGAAGAGAGAACGGGTGGAGTGGCATCGTCGGTAATGGCTGAACGAATAGAGATAAGGGCGTTGTAGTCTGAGAATGGCAACGAAAGGGTTTGATGAAGATGGAAAAACAGAAATAGAAAGAGGACACGCATTGGGGAATGGAAGAGAAGAGAAGAGAGTGTAGGTGAAGGGTAGAAACATATGAAACGGATCCCAAAACCCGTTTGCGAAAAAAGCACATGGAACTTGCTGAAACGGATTTTAAATTCCGTTTCACACCTTTACGAAACGGATTACGTAAGTTGTTTCAAGACAAAAATTAAAATATTTGGGAAACGAAATACGAATTCCGTTTTATAAAATTGTGAAACGAATTTTGTAATCCGTTTAAAAAAAAAATCGAATTTTTTGAAACGGATTACATCCCAAATTTTTCCAATTTTTTCCCAAAACGGATTACGTAATCCATTTCAAAATGGTGTAAAACGGATGCCAGAATGCGTTTCATAAAGATTCCGTGTTGTTTTTTTGAAACGGGATGTGGAAGCTGTTTCATACTTTTTGAAACGGAATACGAATTCTGTTTCACATCATAAACAGAAAAAAAAAAGGTTAAGCTAATATTAAGGCTAACCTGGACAGAAGATAAGAGGATGGGAACTACCACACTTAGACAGAAGATAAGAGGACGCATGTTACTCACAATACCACCTTTCTTCAAACAGAGAACAAGAAACACAAAACCTTCAACCACCACAAGCACAACGGACACTGAGAGAATAAACAAGATTCCTTTAAAAAAATAAATGAAAGTGACACAAACCTCGGATGAGGGACCACCACCCACCAGAGAATGAAAGAATGAAGCACAGAAAATTAAAGCTCAAGGATCACACGAGAATGAAACGGAGAAAAATTTAAATAAAGGCATAGTAATGAGACAAAGAAGAAACGAGAGAAGAAATAGTATGAAATTATTTTGGGGGTGCAGAGAAGTTGGCGACGCAGTAAATGAAATTTACTGCGTCGCTACCCACTTTCACCTGTATATTAATGAAGGGTATAATAATAAATTTTGGAGGTGCATGAGAGGTCTTGGAGGTGCAGGGAAAAGCGTCCTTTTTTAGGTACATAAATTTTAGGTACATATATTGGGCCTAATTTTTTTGAAGACTCTAACATGCACCCACATTTAAATCCCATTGGGCCTATTGCAAAAATAATTTATTTATTGCACTTGCGTCAAATTCACGTAAAAAAAAAATCTGTGTTAGTGCCAAATTAATTTCGCAAGAAAACGTGACTGATATAACATATGACTTCGTGATAATCCGTAGTAGTTAACTGTAAGTTAAAAGTGCATTAGTTTTAATAATTATTAGTTTTAAAATTACTTTTGCACTAATAATTTTTTTTTTGCACATCTGAGGAAATCTGCTTCGTGTTATACTTCATGTAATAAGTTCACTTGAGATGGTCACTTGAGAAAAAAAATTAATATTTCTTTTCATATATATTTTTAAGAAAATGACATTGTTCTGAAATAATGGGTTTGGATTAATTTTTTCATAGAAATATTCTCATATAATTTTCAGTAATATTTTTAAATAGATTTTAATAACTTTTAAAGATTACTATTGTCAAAAATCGTGATTTCCGAGAAACACCATTCTTTGTTAAAGAAAAGTATCTCTCATTCAACATAACATTACTATTTAAAGGTTATTATCAATGTAAAAAAGATGTTCTGAGGTCCAAAATTAAATTATTTTAAACTTTGTATTGGCCGTGGTTAAATTATTTTAATTTTAATTATATATTTTTTAATTCTTAAAATTAAATAATGAGACAAAAAAAATGAATGCTTCTACGGAGAAGCAGTGTTATAGATATGTTCTTAAGTTTATGAATATTATATATATTTCCATTCGTTTGACATCCTTTTTATAATGGAAAGCGAAGAAGGTGGTGTGAAATGGATGTATAACTTAAGAGTTTTTTTCTTTCTTAATTTTAACCATTATTAATTAAGCATCAAGTTAAAATTAATAATTAACAATTATGTAACAAGAATATGAAACTAAATTAAAATCTCGCACAATTTATTTCATTGCATTCATTTCTCTTGTGTGGTACAATAACAAAGACAGTTACAAAGTCATAGTAACATAAAACCATATAACAAACCCTATAAAACGAGTTTATGCATTATTCTTATCTAAGGTATCACTTCACTCCGTACTCATCAATTTGCACCTGCAGATTTAGATGACAGTGAATGAACATATTCAATAAGAATAAGAAGAACACGTTAAACATATTATATTAAGAAGAAAACAGAAGTAAAACAAAAATAAATCAAACTTCCTCCATACAGGATAAACAAGATAAATGAAAAGACAATTTTGTAAGATTAAGTTAGAACTTCACGAATATTAAAAATATTAAAAGATATTTAAAAACAAAAATTTCAAAATATATTAAAAATAAAATCAATTTTATAAAATTAAATTAGATTTAAAGTTCACTTCTTGACACGAAAGAAAAGGGAAAGTACCACAAGTGAGAGTGGGTAGACGACACTGAGAAGGAAGTTGAGAAGCGATCCTGAGAGTGTTGCAGAGGCAACCACGGTCGACAGCTTGGAGTGCATTGCAGCATGTAGCACTTGGTCTGGTGTTGGATGCACCAGGCACCACAAAGGGTGCACAAACATTCAGGTTGCTCAATTCGGTTGTGCAGGCATTGCGCTGTGCCCTAGCCATCAGGCTAACATTTCCCACAACCAACAGGACCAACACAGCAAGTTGACAACCTAAGACAGATTTTGCTGCTGCACCCATCACTTCGATTATACTTCAAATGTTTTCTGCTTATTTCGTTTCTACTCTCTCACTGTATATGCTTTTCGTGTCTGCAATGTCTCTATTTATGGTGCTGAAGTTTGGGAGCAGAAGAAGGCTTCTTCATTCTGTGAGGCACCTACCCTTGAGCTCTTCAACTCACAACTTTGGTGCTGCAGCATCCCAACTTAACATGAAGAGCATCACTTCTTTAATCTTTTTTCCTCTATTTCTTGCCATATATTACTCTTTATTAATAATAAATAAATGATTTTTTAAATTTTTTCTTCTCATTTATTTATTAATAAAAATGTATGTTTCTAATATTTAATGTAGACAGATGAGAAAAGAAAAATTAATATTTCACATAAAATACCTTACTAAAAAACCACTAATTTCTTCTGAACTATGAAAGAGGTACTATATATATTTTCCATCGCTTTATAAGAAAATATTGAAATTTTTTATAAATCTCATTTTTTGTTCCTTTAATTTTCTTAAATCAACTTTCAGATGATATTTTTATATTAGATAAAAAAAGGTATAGTGATTTTAAAGATAAAAATGAGTTAGAATTATAATTAGAGTAATGATACTTTCATTCATTTGAAAATACATCGTAAAAGTAAAATAGTATAAAAAAATTAAATGTTTTGTGGAAAGAAAAAAGTGAATAATAATGAAAAATAATTTGAATCGAGTAGAAAAGGTTTTTGGGTGTCATATAATTTAATATTAAACATTTAATATTTTTAATAGTACTAGCTAACTATTTTTTTTTGTCATTATTAAATGAACACAATAAAAAATCACTTTAAAGATCAAAAGTAGAGTGTCTTTAAATTAAAAAAAAAAAGCATAAATAAGGTTTTGAGAAAATTAAAAATGAATATATAACTTTTTGGAAACACAACAAAACTCTACAGTGCTTACATATTTGTTATTGTTCTTTTAGGGGTGGCAATGCGGGCCGACCTGTTTAGGTCCGGCTCGCATAAGGCCCGCATAACACGGGCTAGTCTGTTCCGTCCCGCACATTTTATGTGGGCTGCAAATACTGGTTCGCCCCGTATATTTCTTGACTTTTTTTAATTTTAATTTTTTAAAAATTTTTATGATAAAACTTTCAATATTTAAAATTTGGGAAACTTTAAGAAGTTTACAAAATTAAGTAAAGACTTTGGGAGAATTAGATGATAAATTGATAATTCAACATTTTCATCATTGATACTATGACATACACAACCTAGTCTTTAAATTTTAGCACATTAAAAAAATACATAATATTTATTTTTTCCAGTTATACAAGAATTTGAAACGTTAATACAAGAGTCCATAAAAAAGTAATTAATATACACAAGTGCAAGTTTTTTTTTTTTAATTTTATGCGGACTTGTGGACCTGCCCGCGCAGACTACGAGCTTATGCAGACCGGACCACTACAGGCCTATGGGCTAACTATCCTGACCGCCCCGTATTTTTTCGCAGACCTGCGAGCCAATCCAACAAACCAGACCCTAATTGCCACCCTATGTTCTTCATCATAAATTAAGTGTTTTATGTTTTCCGCTCATTTAACCTTTAATCTTAATAGACTTAAAGCTGAGACTCCTTGATTTATAAGTCAATTCATTTATAGACAAAACTATTTTATAAAATAATGATTGTATTTACAAGAATCAAAATAATATAACTTTTTAAACATGTATATTATAGTTTATATGTTAAATAATTATATTAAAAATTAAAATTAAATTTTTTAACATGACTTCAACTTTAAAATACAAATCTTTATTCTTACAATTATAAGAAAAAACTTAAATATATGGATACTAAGTATTGGTGCCAATAAAAAGCTTTATCGGGAAGCTAACTTGTGAGAAGTTAAAAAGTGATTTTTCAATCAACTAGATATCAAAATATGCAGCTCGAGCCCCAAAAGAAAAGAAAAAAATAAAAATTACAAAAAGAATAACAATAAAAAACTTACAAAAAAAGAAAAAACTAAAGTAACAACAAAGGACATAAACTGGTAAAAGGGGCATCTAAATGGCTAAAATTATGTATTTAACTATTCTTGTGGGGATGAAGTGGAGATGTCCAATAGTTTTTGACAGCAAATAAAAGTTTCTCTCTTTCAAGAGGGCCATCTTCATGGTCCACAATTTGACTGTTCCAATCCATGCCATTCACTATACTCTTTACCTTTACCAATATATCAACATCATCTCGAATTATTACACTTCCCTCTGGTCTAAGAATCCTATCCATCTCCAGCAATATGTCTTCCAATTCACATCTACAATGCATAAACAGATCAACTCTCTATTTAGTTTCATGTTCAGACATTCAAAATCACTCAACTTTTTCATTTTGATTTAATAGCCAAGACAAATCCAAATTTTTAAACTTTGTTGAAAATTTCAGTTAATGTTAAAATAAATAAATGTATACCTATGACTGTAGAGGCTGAACACCGAATCAGCATGAATTAAGTCATAAGTTCTGGGATAAGTAGACATTGCTTCACACCTGCAACATTATGATGGCCACAAACATTTTACAGAGAGAAAAGAAAAAGGAATGGATTCCATCAAATAAAGATTGAAGAAAAACTGAGCTAACCAATTATGGTATGTTCCAATCAACCCCCTTTCATATATTGCACCAAGTGTATCAACCTTGGCCTGAACAGGAACCACATTCATGACCCAGACAGGGGAATCTATCAGAGCAGCAGCAAATCCACCCAAGTAAGCATTCATGTCTAAAAGGTTGCGATACCTCCCAGCTTTTTCTAGCTGATTATTAACATTCTTATAATATGATACCCTTTTCTTCCACAGCTTGTTATCATTTGAGAAAATTTCGGGGGTAACACCCTTTATGGTACCCTTAGAAATCCTTGGTGGGGTGGCTTTTAGTCTGTCAGGCCAGTTTTTCAATGCCCCACCTGCAGTTTCTTCTTTGCTGGATACATCAGGCAGAGGACTCAAACATGTTTGCATATCAGTGTACCTGAAAAGTGAATATAAAAAAGCTCAAGTTAAAGAGCTCACGAAGTTCATAGAGTTTCAGAGTATTTAGATAGTAGTTCTTATCCACTGCAAAAAAAAAAAAAAAACTATTAGTTGATAAAAAAAAAAAATTGTTAAACAAGCATTGTAAAAGTCATTCAAAATATCGTACATGACAATTTGTCACTGGACGACAGCTTGAATTCTTTTACTGTCAGTACATACATTACGTACCCTGTAATCAGGTTTATGTATTTAAAACCGTGTTTAGTATATATACAATTTCAATGGAAAACATTTACATTACCAACTAATCAGGAATCATAATATGTATAACTTCTAAAATAGTAATTAACAAATTTCTTATTCGTGTCAAATTGTGAGTGCATGACAGTTTTTTAACGAAGTGCACAGATTAATTTAACCATAAACAATAAAACAGATTGAAAATGTTTACTTGAAAAAAATCAAACACGAGTAATGGAAAATACCAGGCCTTGTCAGGGTTATCCTGTGCCTTGCAGAAACGTCGGTGATGAGTGAGCTCGTGGTTCGCTTTGCATTCCAAATGGTTTTTGGCTTTCTGCCAGATGGCTATATCATCCTTCTCCACTAGCTTGTTCCAGCACAGGCTTTTAGCGACATTCTCAATTTTGGTCTGCTCTTCATTCAAATCCTCTTTTGTTCTTTCCCATCCTCTCCAATATTTCTTCCAACGAATTGGTGGCCCAGATAGAATCCAATACCCACCGGGTCTTAGAATTCGATCAATTTCATTTAGATAAAGCCCATCTAATTCCACGAATGGGAAAAGAAAAAAAAAAAAAACACGTTAATTTTGAATCATAAAGCTTCATTCTTTCTAGCTTAAATATATAAAACAACACAAACAATTTTTCAGATGCACTCTGTTTTTTTTACTTTTACACTAATACCCAAAACATTACATTGACATCCTTGTTACACAAAAACACATGTATTTTGGTGAAGTGGAATGTCCAAAACAATAGAATGTCAGGAAGTCATGTCCAGAGTCTCAATAAGTCTGAGGGTGTCACTTTAAATTAGTCTTACTCTTCACACATTAATTTATTTAAACTACTGTGTATAATCCTATAGAGATATAACTTACAGAAGATGACTCAAATAGTTGTTCTGATAATGTAAAACATAAAACGTTATCATAAAGCCTATTTTTACAATTTATAAAAACTCAAACCAAAATTTTCCATAGACTAAAATACCTATGAAACCATTATTTTATTTAGTTTTCTTTTGAAGAGAAGCCTACAATATCTGGCATTTGGTGAGTGAGAATATTGATACCGTATTCAGCCCATGGAATGAGGCATCGTGAACAATGTGCCATGTCAAAGGCTCTGGAAGGAAAAGGCAACCTCTTTGAGGCTAGTACTCCAATTAATGCAGGAACCCCTCTTTCAAGAGCAAACTGAACTTGTGCTTCATGGGTGTCCCTTGGTGCAACTGACACTGTTATGATGTCACGTGAAAGGAGATAGGCTCCCCAACTAGCAACCTGCATTATCAAAGTTTTTGGTAATATTAAAATATGGCCAATTACACAGTTCACCAATTAAATTCAGTTTCTTAAAATTATTCTTGACAAAAGAAGCCATTTTTTGACATAAAATATAGCTGACAAGATTTTGAGTCAGTAACAGGTTTTTCTAAGGTTTACCCTTTTGGTCCTTTGAACCACAACACGTACATATTATTGAGTAAGATTGCAGATGAATCTTCCAAAGATGTGATCGGGACATCACATGTGATCCGCGAAAAAATGACTTAAAATAATAATAGCTTAATCTAACATTATAATGTAACATACTAAATACATGAATCGAAAACCTAGGTTAGGAAGAGTACATCTGGTTTGTGATTAACCAGACAAATGCCTCGTTAGGGAATAAACAAATTAAAGAATAGCATTATAATAATCAGCAACTCAAATATGTTTCCACTTCCAGCCGAACGCGATCAATGCTTATAAATCACAGTAAACTATAATATATTAAGTTTGGAATCACAGTTATAGTACTATCTATATTAGTTTACCTCGTCAAGCACCTACCTCGCCCGGTAAATTCAACTGTGGAATACATTTCTTATTTCTTTAGTAAAAGTCAAAGGTAAAACTGACAGAAAAAAAAAAAACAGTTGTCTTGTTAAGATCCATGTAAAAATTATTGTATAGGTCCGAACCAAAAAATATTTCTAACTAGTTATAACAGCAGCTTAACTAGTTCTTGAGTATCACGGAATCTCTCTAAAGAGATTGTTCAAAAAATAGGAAATGTAGCATCAAAGAAAATCAAACACAAAATGAAAAAAAAAAATAAAAAGAATTTTAAAAAAAAAGGAAAAGAAAAAAAAAAAAAAAACAAAAAAAAAAAGAAAAAAAAAAAAAAGTCGAAATTCACGCAAACTTAGAAATTACGGGGAAAAGAGAAAAAAAAATGCAGTAAGCTGGAATTTCGATTCCAAAAACAAAGTGTACAATTTCTATCCCGAGAAATATTTAATAGAGAAAATCCAAGAGAATATCATTACTCGCTTTTGTAAAGGCCAGAAAGCCAGGCAGATACACTAGTTTTGGATCCATTTGTCTCAAAAACGAACAAATCACACACAAAGTTACAAAATTATCCGAAAAACCTTCCCCAGAAGAAGACAAACTCACCCTAATCTGAATGTCAATTTTGGAATCTAAAGCATTTTCACTAGAGTTTAATTGTACACATCTAATCACAGAACTTTAAAATAATTGCTGTAAAAATTAATAAAATTATATACGTGATAGTTCGTGAGTCTTGTTCGTTTTTCTTGTTTTACTATGTGACCCTTGTCTCAGTTAAACAGTGAGTGAGTCTTCTACTCACGCATCTCCTAAATCTAAAGTTGCTACAAAACATATCAATAGTTAACACCCGTGAATCGAAGGCACAACCCCTTAAGTTGTTGTAAAGAATAAGGCCCTTAGGATTAGACCCATTTCTTCTCATATTACGAAGTAGTAATGATGATCACACTTTAAACCCAGTTTATTCTTTCGAAAACTCAATTTTGTTTTCAATAGTAATACAAAATATTAATGATTAAGAGAAAATAAAAAATACCAAATAAAAATATTTATAACAATTACAAAATATAACAAATCAATGATCACTTTAATTTTCGAAATTATAAATATATATATATATAAGGGGGTGGGGTCCCAAACGGTGGAAACATCATCATTCATGTACCAAAAGTAAAAAACATTAACATGCACAAAGATGTTCCAACCCAATCTAAAAGACCACTTTAATTTTTTTTTCCTTTTTGAAAAAACGTTTTCTTAACCATGAAACAACGAACCAAAAATCAAAAAATAAAAAACGGAGAAAAACGGAAAGCGCGCGTACCCCACAGCCAGTATCGACGGCGGTCCTCACCGTACCGTCGCGGAGGTTAACTAACTTCCCAATGTCGTCAATGTACTTGTCAGCACCGTCGGGGAACATGGTGCCGCCGCCGGGGAAGTGGAAGCGGTCGCCGTTGTAGCGGATCCAGTTCTGCACGGCCTTCTCGACGGTGAGTTCGCGGTGCGGCACGTTGGCGTACCACGCGACGTCGCGGCTGGCCGGCCACGGGAAGGGGTTACGATAGCCGTGCGGCGCGGGGACGCGGCACTTGAGAGTTTCGGTCTTCGACGGACAGTGGCGCTCGCGGTACACCATCTTGTGGCGAGAGTAGCGGAGGGAGCGGTCGTGGTCCTCGCATGGGGTGTACTCGCTGAGCGACACGTCGCAGGGAGGGTAGCGAAATGTGGAAGTGGGAAGAGGGAGGGAGGCGGCAGTGGCGTTGTGGTGAGAGGAGAAATCTAGGTGAGAGGTGGAGGGAACGCTATGGAAACATGGTTTTGTTGAAAGTGTTGTTGTGGGTGGTGTGGTTTTGGAGTTTTGCTGGTACGCACCGAAGGTGTATGAGAAAATGCAGAGGAGTGCGACGAGGGAATAGAGGTTTGTTTTTTTGCAGTGAGTGTTTGGTTTGGAGGGTTTGGTGGTGGGATGGTAGGGTGGAGTTGAATCACCACTGGGCATGGTGGTGTTTGTAAGAAGAAAAAAATCAGTGATTTTTGGGTGTGAGAAAGTGAGCGTGTGTGTGTGTGGTGATTGGTGGAGTGTGGGGGGTTTAAGTATTGAATGAAGTGGAAGAGGTGGATTACATAGCAGAGTGGTGTGAGGGTTCAGAAGTGGGACCAGATTTGGAGAAAGTGACAGAATGTGTTTTCACCAATGGTGATGTAAAGTAATAATTGCTCAAGCATTTCAACGTTGTTTGGAAAATCTCAAGAAACATTATTCACAATGAAATGCATCTTTGACTACAACCATAAATTCTCACAACTGGTTCTCATGAATCTCACACCAGAAAGTGAGTTTCGTAAGAATTTTTTGAAACAAGTTTTGAGGTAGCTGCTGGTAGAGACTAGTGCAATCAATAGACCAAATTGAGAAATTGAATGGGAGCTTGAACAAGATGATAAAAGAAAAAAAAATGAGAAAGAAATCAAACCAACTCAAATTTTCCTTATTTTAGATTTAACTATAAATTTGATTTCAAATATTAGGATTTTTATTCGTTTTTTATTTTTATATTTATTTTTTACTGATTTAAGTTATAACATTTATTAAATAGAGGAAGTGTGATTTTTTGTGTTAAACTACGGTTGATATAAGTGATTATGTGTTTTTAGTCTAATAATTATTTTTTATGGCTGTCATTACGGATCTCGAAAAATAATATAAAAGTTACAACAAAAACAAAAATATTGAATTTGAAAGAATTGATCTCGGGTTGTATTCGGGGATGGAAAAAATATCTCTATTTTTTATATTTGTGGATAAAATTATTGACGAAAGTTGATATTCGTAGTAAGTATTTATTATTTAAAGGTAACATTTATGTTTATAAATGAGTTGGATGTGATTATCATATTATCTTCATTTGTGGATATTTGTTACTTGTTAAAATTAAAAATTAAAAATTATATTTTATTAAAATTAAATTTTAATTTATATTTATATTTTTTGTAATTTTAATTAAATTTTATTTTAAAAAATTATAAAATATCTTTTTTAAAATATTTACAGATATTCACGTAGGTTTTTAAATATTTACAAGTATTTTTTAAACAGGTACCCAACAGATAAATAAATAGATTACGAATGAATTTTCTTTTGTTGCGGATAGACATTATTCATATCCAATCTGATCGATTAGTATTTCTAGTTGTATCTCTATAGAAAGAGAAATTAAAAAAAAAAAGACTTTAATCCCACATGTGATCACCTCATAAAACTTATTGAGAAAAAAGAATCATATTGTCTACTTTAAATAATACAAGGTTCAATTAAGTTCAAACAAAAAAAATAATAATAAATAAATAATAACATAAATTTAAGGATCAAGTGATATTTTCACAATTTAATTTCATTTCATCACACTGTCTATGTCATGTAATTAACTTGTTTCAGTTTCTATTTTTCTCTTGAATAATAGTTCTGTTGTATTAATTTGCATGATTGTGTAAGTAAATAAGTTAATGTATTTGAAGTAATTAATCTGGTTTAGTACGTACCGTCCCGGGAGTAACATGCCCTAGAAACACCCGTTTACATTGGACAAACAAGATCGCAAACACGTTGCATTTAATTAGATCGTAATTTAAATTTGAACTAGTATTCACAAGCTTGTCTTCAATAATTAATTCCAAAATTTCTACAATTAAAACAATTTATAGATCCACTTAATAGTCCTTCAAGAACAGTTGATCTTAATCAATTAATTACCATTTATGTGAAAAATGATACTCAGAACCCTATCTTCAAATGGAAATGGATTGTTACCATATTAAATTTTCACAGAGGAACACGATGTGAAGTTTCTGTATCTTTTCTTCAAATGGAAATGTACTCTCTCATATTATTTTTTTTTACAAGGTCGTATATTTTTTTCTTAAATAGTACGTAAAATCTAATCATTAATTTGTACAAAGAATATATCTGATGAAATATATAAATATTTTCTTACAATTTAACTGAAAATATAAAAATTAAAAACAGTTCACTTTTCAAATTTTTAACATGAAAAATAAATGCATTTTCATCTTCGTGCAATGCTTTTGATATCTGTAAACTACTTCAATAATAAAAATATGAAACCCATACGATAAAAATATAAATACAGGGTTTAATCTTAAATATTAATATATTTAGATGACCTCGCTAAGTCACTACATTTAAGATAATTTGTTTTTAAAAAAATAATTTTATCCTTAAAAATATCTCACAATTTTTTTTTTTTAAAAAAGCGTATTTAAATTATTTTTAGTTTCAATTCATAAATGACCTGAAAGTGTTAAACTTACCAAAATAGTACCGTTCTTTTTCTTAGAAATTGATCATGACAAGTTAGGTGCATGGTAACGTACGGTAGGGTCGTGGTGCATTGTTCATCTCTCACTAATAATTCAAACACGATTCAATTTCGTCTTCAACAATTTTTTCCCTTATTCATATTTTTGCACGTTTTCAAAATTAAAAAATACTTTCATTTATATATATATATATATATATATATATATATATATATATATATATATATATTTATTTATTTATATATCCTCATCACCTTACACTAAGTTATTTAAAGAGCCAACGAACTAACTTACTTTATAGGCCAATAAATTTAAACTAATTAATACTGCAATACTTAGTTTTTTTTTTCTTTATTGAGGGTGAGGGTGCTTATTTTACAATGTACTAGCATTGCTCCATTTATACATGCATTAAATAAAGTCTTTTATTAATTTCCAAATATATATTTATAGAGAGTTTTGTAATTGCCACACATGTTGTTAATTAAAGAGTTAAACATACATGGAAAAAATCACATGGGCAAATAATTTGTAAAAAATTAATTTTTATATTCTTATTACTGTTTTTCTATTGAAAGAAAAAGAAAATATAAAATTTAGAATAGGTTTGATCTGATGGCCAACTCAAAAAATCTATAAAATGAGTAAGATATTTTTTTTTTCGCTTTTATTAATGTTTACTAATATTTATGGGCATGGTGACGAGTTATCATGATGTTGCATGGATGGTTACCTGGGGAATACGAAGGGATAATATCTGACATGTATCCAATATGACAAATGTGCATGGGCTTTAATTTCATACACATAAATTTTATCTTCCCCATCTCTATTTTTTTATATAAAAAATTATTATTCCTTTTAGATATTAAAATTGATTATAATTTTGTTAACCAATCACTTAATTAATTCTGACTCATTGGTTAAAATAATATTCTTTTTGTAATTTATACTTTATTCAAAACATGATGTATTATTAATTAAGTTTTGCATTGATAAAGTAAGTTCTTCTAATAACCCAACCATCATATATACAGAATAGAGAGTATAGAATAACATTATGATAATTAATAAGATTACTTAAGTTTCAAAATTAGAAATTAATCAAATTCAATTAATAGAACATAGGTTATTATTTTTATAAAATGTGAAAATTAATTTGATGAGTAATTAAAAGGGTATAATTAATGGTTAACCACGCAAGTTGGGTCTCGTCTGGTGACAGCTCCGACCCGACCGGCAGGACTTGGGTCCTCGTTTCGTGAGTTTCCACCTCATTGCGCGCTTCAGTCGCTCTACGTTTTGAATTGGTGAGAACCGATGCTTTTATTAAAACACATCAATGGTTGGTTTCAAGAAATTGTGAGAGTGTGGTGGACTTTAAATAAAAGTTTAAATCGTTGAAGTTAATATTTCCATAACAGATTAATATTCTTTTATGCTAAGGGATCCCACATCACTTAACCTTTCAATAAAATGAAAATAATTTACATTATATAACATATTTTAACTCAAATATAGATCTCAAAACATTGTTTAACAAGTTTGAAAAGATTAACATTATTAGGTTCAACATAAATTATATTTATTTATTTTTAAATTTAGAGAATAAAATGTGTCAAAATTTAGAACATAGATGAATTTCAATCTTACGTTTAAGTTTATGAATTAAAAATATATTTAACCAAAAAAATCTTATTTAGCCTTAAATTTGGATTTTTTTAAAATTTGTGTATTATCTTTTAGGTGAAACTAAAATCATTCGCAAAATTTAGGCTTTTTTACTATAGCATGGTGAATTTGGAGAAGTTATTATGAAAAATTATAACTTTCATGAATTCAAAACTATATAGTTGGTTTCCTTTCTACATAAGCTCATACTTTTAAAATGTAGGTTGTTTGTCTAATAATACACTTGAGACATCTATTCCAAATTACTACGTGAATGGAATTGATTTAAAGTGACGTTGGAATCTCTGTGTTAAAAGCTGCTTGAATTTTCAAGAGGGATAAAACTGAAAAATAAAGTGCACACCTTTTACAATTGCATCGTCGTTAAGGTGCATAGAAAAATTGAGGGAGAACAACCTCGATTGCTATTGTTGGTTCAGAGATTGTAAAAATCAATTGCAATGGCATATTTTATTGATAAAAGGGCTAAATCTTTCACACACTTGGACTTTGTAAAAAACTTAATGTGATTTGAAAGTATTTGGGTCAATGAAAGACTTTTTTTTTTTTGGTAACTAGGTCTTCATTCGTGCATATGCATGGGTCTTTTCTTTCTTTTTTTTACTTAGAGATGTTATTTATTTATAATAATTGAGTATATTAAATTTGGTTTTTAGGTAGGTTTATTATTTAATAATATTTTATTATTTGTAGAAAGCAAAATATCCTTGCAATAGGTTCAGTTTGCAATATCTGAAAACAAAACTTGGGGTTTTGTAAAAGCTAAGTTATCAAATCTAATAAATGTTTTTTCTCAAAATACGTTTGAAGAGTTTATTGTTCTGGCATTCTAGTTTGATTGCAACAAACGCATTCTTATTCTGAAAAACATAGATGTTGGGTTTGTATTCATGGTCTTCTGAGAGGGTATTGACGACCAAAAATGATTTATTTTATAGAATGTGGTATTGACACACCTTTATTTTAAGATGATTTTGTTTTTCATACTCATCTAATTAATATAATCTTAAACTCATTTAATCAATATATGAAATGATTTGTGTAATATTTTTACTTTATACTCATTTAATTAGTGTATAAACAAATTCATTTATTATGTATTGCAAGACTTTTATAATGATTTTTGTTATACTCATTTAGTCGATGTGTGAACAAACTCGTTTAATATATATATATATATATATATATATATATATATATATATATATATATAGATTTTTGTTATATTTATCTCGTTGTTAGGCTAATCTTAATCATTGTACTTATAACATATATTACATTTTATTATTTTAAAAAAATAAGGCAAGTAAACATGTAATTTTACTGGTATACTACAAACTAAATAAGCAAACTCGCATAAAATATCAGATAACTATATCAGGTTAGACGCATCTAATATCTAATGATAAGTAAATATATTATTGATTCCAAAATTCTAAAATAACACTAGTGCATGTTGGTATAGATGACAACCTTTGTCATTGTAGTTTTGTTAAATATTTTTTATATGAATAATATTTATTAAAAACATTAATTTTTGAAATCAATTTTTGTATTCTCATAATTTTTCTCTAAGTATTTTTAATTTCTTTTGAAAACTATTTTATAACCCTTTCTTTTTTTAATTAGGTTTTATGACATCCCATTTAAATAGATTAAATCTACTAAATTAAACATCGCATAATTATAGTAATAAAAGAGCAATCAGGGGGACGAGATGCATAAAGATTCACTATTACACTCATCCAATAAGGGTACTGGAAATTTCTAGGGCATACAAAACATAATGCCATAAGCTAAACATGAATCTAAAAATTAACTATTTTGCAAAAGAAACTGTTCATACAGCAGGGGATTACAATGGCATTAGAGCCTTAAAACTGCTACTAAGAGCTACACACAACAGGCCATCTAAATTGCACCGCTGCCACCGTCATGTCTACCTTCAACATTTCCTCCATCTACTCCTACTAACAAGGTGATCATCGCAAAAGAGAAAGCAAGACAAGAACATTCACGAGACATGAAAGGGTAAGCTAGTGAAAGATGAATTTGACATATTATAGCAAACAGATAATTAAAACAGTTCTCAAGCATGCATCAAAGTAGGCACCAATTCATGTTAGGGCAACCAAGCACGAAACTATGACTCAATTATCCGGATACATATACTAAGATCAGATTCATTGGACGCTTGCACTTGTGGTGGCCTCTACTGCTCTGTAGAGCCATTGCCAATGGGTTTCACCCTACCACACACAAGGTTAGCCTTTAAGCGTCTAAGGCCATTATCCTGCCAAAGACTAGGGCCTCCCACTACTCTCACCACTTGGGTCAGTTTGCTCTACATGAGACTCACTGACACTTTAGAGTTTCAGGATGTGATCCTTACTTGAATCCTTATCTTAATATATACACTACACACCACCATGAGATCTCCCCACGAGACTCATGGAATTACGCCTATCTCACAATCAGAATCATGTTTCTCATACCATTCCCACCTCATTTATTTCATTCATCCAATTCTCATGTTAAAACACCACCAATCCACAAATCCATGATCAATCACATACCAAGCATGCCAATTTCGTTCATAGAATTCAAACAACCAAACATATTCACATACATCTTGTTTAGGAAGAGTAATCTAGACAAGACATGCAACAAATCATCCAACCAGTCAAGAAAACAGTGTCAACACGCACCACTGCACTAGCCTCGCTCAAGCTAGAGCCCTCGCTCAGGCGAGGGAAGTTGCCTCGCTTAAGTTGTAGGCTCTCGCTTAGGCGAGACTGCAACAGTGGCCCCTGGGAGATCTCACGAGCTCTCGCCTGAACGAGACAGGGTGTCGCTTAAAACGTGAACTGACCGCCTGGGCGAGTGCTCGAGGCAAAATCTTGGGCGAGCTCCTGCTATTCTCGCCTAGGCGAGACAAGCTCACTTGGGTAGATTATCAGTTCTCCCCCACTGTTCCACACATGCAACCCAGAAACAATCCAACCAAACATATTATTTTTTATCTCACCCGAGCACAAACATTTCCCAAATCATTTATGCAACAACAGAAGTGAAAACAAGCACCTACAGCAAAAGACGAAAAATCTAGCTTCCCTTACCTATATTAAGGGCAACTAAAGCAAATGGGTCCGAAACTAAGGAGCACCACAACTCCCAGAACTAAGTAGTGCTAAAACATGGAAAACAAGGACAAAACGAGAGCAGATGGTTAAACCCTAACCAAACCGACGTACCCCAAAAGGTGTAGAGGGACAAACTGACTAGGAATCATGAGAATCACTTACTTGGGGTTGGGGTGGACTTAGTTAGCTTGAAGATGTGAGTATTCCTTTGTGCCTTAGCAAAGCTCTTTTCTAGAGTCAATAGTGTTTGAGGGAGGGAGACAGGTTTCTGAAAAGGAGACAAGTGTAGAATGAGTGAGCTGGAAGGGGATATTGGGGTCCCTTGATGGGCTGGTCTTGGGCCTACGAAAAGGCTAGGCCCAACTCTTAGGAACAAAAAAAGGGGCTTACAGGTTTTGTTTTCAAATTTAAGTTTGAAAAATAATCCCAGAACTTGCAATCATATTAGACGGGACTCGATTTCTTTTTAGAGTTAAATATGTTTTTGGTCCCTGAACTTTCAATAAATTTTGGAATTAGTCCATTTTAGAACATTTGACTAATTTATACATTAATCTTTCGAAACATGTAGATTTAGTCATTTTAATCAAATTTTATTAAGTTTATTTGACATTTCAAACGCGTTTCATAATAGTATTTCAAAAAATGATTAAAAAGACTAAATTCACGTATTTTAAGAGATGAAGGATTAAATTGATCAAAAGTTTTGAAATTGACTAATTTAGAATTCATTGAAAGTTAAAGAACCAAAAACATATTTAACCATTCTTTTATATCTTTCTTGATTTAAGAATTAACCTGAAATATTTAAAGAAATCTAGAATTTATTTTTTGAAATTAATTAAATTTATATTGAATTTAAACTTTAAAGCTTAACCCGTGTGTAGGTATTAGGATGTTCATATTAATGATATAACCAAAAATAGGTGCAATTTTTTATTTTGCGCCTGAAATATTTTTTTTTACATCTCATTATTATAATATAATTTAATAAATTATTTGGTTCAAAGGAGTAAAAAGAAAAGGAACAAAAATAAGGGAGGGAAAAAAATAAAAATGAAAAATTACTAATTTAACCAAATAATTAGCCCATTTTTTTAAAATTAACAAGTAACTAAAAAATATAATCAGTTGATTAATAGATATTTATATTAATTGTTTTCAGCTATAAAAATAAAATAACTATTGCCTTATTAACCCCGCATTAATTTATATTTATATATAAAGAATGATTAACAGATTGTATTAAACAAATTTATATTTTTAAACAAATTTACATCTGCTAAAAAATGTTAGATGCAATTAATTTGGGCTTCTACGAAAAAATAAAGCCTACTTAACAAGCCCATTCGAAAAAAGAAACCCAAAAAATACGACAATTCCATTATCACCCCTCTACATTGCTATTTTCCCAACCTACCCCTACTTCTTCACACTTCACTGCTTCATCGTACATCCTCCATAGCAGAACCACCAAAACCCTAAACCCCAAAATGCGAGTCTTCGCTTGTCGAGCCTCCAACTTCTTCAAGCGCAATCTCGATAATTTCCCGTACAACCCTAATTTCAATTTCTTCCGAGAATTCGCGCAATCCACCGCAATCCCCAAAAAGCAACTTAGGGTTCGTGACCATGGCTACGACAACTACATGGAAGTGGAGAAGAAAACGCGCAAGGTCCTCAAATTTCAGAGCATCATCCTCCCCGAGCCCACCCAATCGCTCCCAATCTCGCGCCTCGAAACCCTTGTGCGCCGCTTCGGTTTCACGCGCCACGAGGCTGGTGCGTTCGTCCTCAAGTTCCCGCACGTCTTCGAAATCTTTGAGCACCCCGTCCAGCGCATTCTCTTCTGCCGCCTCACCCGCAAAGCCATTCTCCAGATCCAGCAGGAGCGCCAAGCGCTCGCGGAGCAGATTCCACGCGCCGTCACTCGGCTTCGGAAGCTTCTGCTGATGACGAACGAAGGCAGGCTCCGCCTCGAGCACGTGCGCATCGCACGCTCCGCCTTCGGGCTTCCCGACGACTTCGAAAACTCGGTGGTTCTGAGGTACCCTCAGTTTTTCCGTTTGATTGATGCAAAGGAAACTAGGATGAAGTACATTGAGGTTGTGGATCGGGACCCTAGGTTAGCAACTTGCGCGATTGAGGAGGTTAGGGAGAGGGAGTATAGACAGAGAGGTGGTGATGCTGAGGATATTAGGTTTTCTTTTATCATTGATTTTCCACCTGGTTTTAAGATAGGTAAGTATTTTAGGATTGCAATGTGGAAGTGGCAGAGGCTTCCTTATTGGTCCCCATATGAGAATGTTTGTGGGTATGATTTGAGGTCCATTGAGGCCCAGAAGAGGATGGAGAAGAGAGCTGTTGCCACCATTCATGAATTGTTGTCGTTGACTGTGGAGAAGAAGATTACATTGGAGCGGATCGCACATTTCCGGATGGCGATGAACCTGCCCAAGAGGTTGAAGGATTTCCTGCTCCAGCACCAAGGTATTTTCTATGTCTCCACCAGGGGGAATCAGGGGAAGCTTCACACTGTATTCCTTAGGGAAGCGTATAGGAAAGGCGAGCTGATTGAGCCGAATGAGTTGTATTTGGCACGGAGGAAGCTAGCTGAGCTTGTGCTCTTGAGTCCACGGAAAGCCAAGGTTGATAAGGAGTTGGTTGGGTACAGGAGAAGCAGGTTAGAGGACGAAATGGGGCAGGTAACGAGGACGTATGTGGAGGATGCTTGTGAAGATTTTAAGGGGGAAGATGGTGTGGGGCTGGATAAGGATGCAGAGGATGATTTGACGTCAGATATAGGTTCTGATGTTGATTTGGGAGATGAGGGTAATGATTTTGTGGATAGTGCATCACTGCAAAGGACATCATAGCTGAGTATTTGGGAACCTATTTGACCTACATTTCCTTCAATTTTGCAATTGAGAAAAATCTCTTCATACAGTTCTGAATTCTTAAATTTTGAATTCTAACTTCCGAAATTTTGGAGTAATAGAAAATGAGGAGTTAAGATTCTTGTTTTTTCTGCATCTTAACTGAAGTAATATGATTTGTGGTGATTAACCCAGCTTGATCTATAGTGATTTAGTCCGACCTACTGGTATTATGAAAAGTGTGGACTCTCCTGTAATGAAGGAGGGGAGCAATACTGGTCCTATGTGAAACTGGCTCTTTCTGAAGGTTTTATTGAGGTCGGGATTTGATGCGACTGAGATCTTCAGCCGAGCTCTTCCTGGAGGTTGGATTGAATTGTCTTATTTATGGAGAGGAATTGGCCTTGGAGGTAGAGAGAAGGTATCCATGTCATCATCAACTCACCTTTCACAGTATATACCTGTACATATAGATTTTCTTTTATAGGTGGAAACACCAATAAATCAAAGAAATAACAGCTTTAACCTTGAGACATCATGTTAGAAAATCAAGTGCCCCACTCTGATGGATGTTCAATGAGGCGTGTAGCAACTCATCTGCATTTGGATAAATACCAGTCATTTACAGTACCTTCTGAATTTTGGTATTAATTTTACTACTTCTAGGCAGAGGTGTATTCAAGAAGAGGTGTATTCAAGAAGCTGACAATGGATAGCTGTGGTGTACTTAACGAATGGTCTGCACTATATTTGTTTTGCAGGATTCACCAAAACAAAATCTTCTAGTTTCCTGCGGTGAAATAGAAGATCAAACCAAAAAATTCCATAACTACCAAGTTCCTCAAACAGATTTATAAACCCAAACCATTTTTTTCATAAAACAAATTCTTTGACCAGTTGGTTAGCCAGTTTATATTGTAATCACAAATGAGTTTGAAATTGAAACTTAGCCATCAAATCTATGCATGAGCTCTAGCCTTTACATCTCTTCATGTCTGTGTTGACTGGCTGTTCCTAAGAATGACAATCCCCAACCCATATCAAACATCTGTCATAGGATATAGGAGATCGTTGAAGAGGGAAGGAAAATCTTTAACGGTCCTCTTTTCAAATCCTTCCTCAATCACAAGGGAAGTTTCTTTGAGTTGTTCTCTCTCTCTCTCTCTCTCTCTCTCTCTCTCTCTCAGCAGAATTCATCATAAATAAGATCGTCCCCGATAAAACTTGTATAGTTAAGACTGTAATGTAACCATATTCTCTCTCTGGTTTATCACTGAAACCAAATCCTATCCAGCTGCGTGCCAGTCAAATGTTTAAGAAAATTAATATATTAGTAAGTAAAAAACAGATGTACACCAAATAAGACTGAATTAAATTCTAACACTAGGAAGGCTTTCATTTCAATTGATTTAAAATGTCTAGTCTCATTGTCTGAAAGTAGTCGAGGTTTATGGAAGTCTGTGGTTTGATTCTCTTTCAATATTGTGCTTAATATTGCATTATACGAACTGTGTTGATTATTGTTTCTTCTACTGCCTATAATCTACCACAAGTGCGATATTCTAAACTTTACGTGCTGCTTTGAGTTCATAGAACACTAAGACTCCGGAGGATGATGACAAGTGCTAACGTAAAGAAAGTTATAAATGAGAAATTTCTATCACCATTTTTTCCCCTGTTAGGATCTCTACAAATATTGTGGTCCATGTTTGTCTCCGTATGATTGACCGCAAATTAAACCTATTCTTCTCTGTTAGGTACTTTCATTCAGGGAAGAGTTCGAGATCCCTGTTGTGAAAGGTGTTTGGTATACGGATGCTGAATTAAATATTTTTGGATTGTTGGTGTTGGTTCAGTACATTTTTTGCCAGTTACTTGGTTTAATCATTGCTTGCTGAAATTCACACCGCGAATTCACCTTTACATCTAAGGCATCCGATGTAGATTATGGAGATTTGGCCGAGTCCACTTCTCGTATTAAATTTCCAGGAGTGGTCCCCCATTTGGTAATCATTTCTTTGTTTATTGAATAATTCATCAATTCCATAAAGCTTTTATAAGGTGCCAGAACTGAACCTAATCACCACCCACTGTGGTGGCTTGCTTCATTCTGCTTGCATATATGCATTCATAACATGAATCACGTTAAGTGTGGAATTAACTGTTAGATAAAAAACAAAAGTATACTGTTTTTTCGCATTGTAATTATATTTATTGTTGCTTTTATATATGCTTATGTATCTACAAATTATTTGCAGCTAACAATTTGTATTACAAAATGCCTTCCAGTTTGGAAACCCAAACAATCATGAAATGTAAAAATTTGAACAGGTGTTTATGAGGATTATTCAGACTAAGGCTTTCAAGATCTAGGATGTTGTTTGTCTGACAATGCTAGGACGCAGTTCTGAGACGTGCAGTTTAAACCAATGCAGAACAGGTTTTAAACCGATTTTAAACCGGTTCGCATCTTTTTCTTGTTCTAATTTAGATTCAATCACTTAGTATATTCTCTGAACTAGTTCTCACTAACACCAAACCAGTTTGTCTGAAATAAAACTTGTTGGGTTCTCTAGTCGAAAAGCATCTCCTGGTTTGGTTTGGTTTAGTAATGCATTTCTAAATTAATTTCCTGGAAATCACCATCAGTCTCATGGCCAGAATGACTCTACTGATCCTCCGAGCTGTTTTAAGTTAGAAACTTTAACAATGTAATGCACTCTTTTAATTGCTTTGTTTCTTGTTGAATACAATTGAAAATTACAAAAAAAAAAATAGTTTCCACATTTTATTTAATTAATGATCTCTACTCGTGATTTTGTAACTCTTTTGTGAATGTCAATAAATAATTAAGATTGTAATAGAAAAAAAATGTGATAGTGTGTTGTTAGCTCTAGTCTTTTTAAATTCATGGATTTACTTGTCAACCAAAGGAACATCTCAATGAAGATATCTGAATGCATGTTATCCATCATGAAGACCCGATTTGAAGGTCCTGTGATGATAACATGCTGTAGTACCTAGCCGAGAACCCTTAACAAAGGATCAGGATCACTGGATTGTGCTGTGTTCAGTGATACATATCTAAAACCTTAATGTTAAAATTAATTGTGGCAGCATTTCTTTTAAAGTCCCAATGCAAAAGAAAGAAAGAAAAGAAATGAATGATATAATTAAGAGAGTGGAAGAGAGAGATGAAGAAAGATGAAGGGAATGTATAAAGAATGCAAAAGTATGGTGCTACTATATCAAAACCCTTATTATCAGGCATTAGCAGTGAGGATATAAGTTGATTAAATTTAACAATCAGTTGATTTTGCAGGTATTTTTGGCAAAGGAATTATGGATCAACAAAGGTCCAATTCAATTCAGTGCAGTTTTTGTAAATGTCTAAAACGTGAAAATCTGACAACCCGTTAAGTATAATTTCTTCATGCACTCAAACCTCTAACTAAGTGTTACCAAGTACATGCCATTTTCATCGAGAAAAAAACACAATTTTGATTTGTATATAAATAGATGTTCTGCGACGTGAAGAGTGAAGAATAATTTCTAGGGTTACAAGTAATAAAAAAAATTAAATATATTTTTGGTCATTTAATTTTTAATAAAATTTGAAATTAGTTTTTTTTTTTTGAAATTTTGAATCAATTTAATCATCCATTTTTTAAAATGTGTAAATTTAGTTATTTTAAATGAATTTTGTGATGTTTATTTAATATTTCAAAAATGTTTCTTAGATAATATTGAAGCAAGAATGTGTGAAACTATGTAAACAGTTCAAATATTATTATTAAAGAAAAATTAATTTTAATTTTTACCAAAATTTAAGACATTAAAAATATATTTAAAAAAAAAGATTCATAGGACAATGAAAAAAATTGTAATTCACAAATATTTTTCTTTTAATAGTTAAATATGTTTTTAGTCTATCAATTATTACTTAGAATTGAATTAGTTTGTCTAAAGTTTTTATATGTTTTTCTTTTTTGATATTAAAATGTATTTTTCAATAAACATTGAAGTGAAAATATATCAAACGAGGTAAATAAATCAAGTGGTAGCATGAAATATGTTTGAAACATAAAAGAAAATTTGATGTAATAATATCAAAATGATTATATTCGTTCATTTTTAAAGTTTAAAGATAAAAGTATAACAAAGTTTAAGAAAAAAAATTTTGAATTTCGTGTCAAAACAGGAGAAACATATTTAACCAATGACTCTAAAGCATGTATTCAATTAATGATTATATGATTGATGTAGCCTTGAAGACTTAACAGCTCAAGCTTAAGGATTTTTTTTTTATTCTCAATCAAATGATACTATTTGATGTTACTTTTTTTTTAACCCACAAGTCAACCATTTAATGTGATGTTTTTGGCCCTAAAACTTCCTAAAAGCCATTTTTTCTTCCCAATTTCTTGTTTCTAGTTGACGAATGACAAGCTGCTGATACGATTTCTTATCCTTCTCGGTTTATTAGGAAATTATAATAATTTTCAATTAAAAAAAAATGTAGCGGGCACAAACCATAGGACGTCATTGATCAATTTGCATGTTATTTATTAAATTATTATAATATACTTAGGAGGTTGAAATCTGTAAGAAATTAAATCAATAAACACGCTTTATTGTTGCGTTACGCAAGGCATGAGAAAACTCTCATCATTTCATTTCACAATTAAGTGAATAATCAGTTCATGTATTATATCTATAACCAACTTTTTGACTTGCATCCTCGTTAAATCTAGCTTGCTGAATGAAAAAGATGGATTCAATCATTCGATATTATCGTAAAATAAGATATTTTGTTGTAAAATCTAAAGAGAAAACCATAAATTTGCAAGATGGTGATATTCTAAAAAATGGTTTGAATTTTATCGATTAAAGCGACTATTCATATAAATAAGCCATGTTGTTTTGATTAATTATTGAACCACGAAATGAAAATGGAATCATCCATAAACAACGCGTCTTTTTGAAAGTTGTTGCTTTGAAGGATAAAAAGATTATAAAAAGAATCTCAAAAGGGTTAGTGATAAGAACACTGATTCTTATCTTCATACACTATATACATATAATTAATCACCGTTTCATCTTTAGATCTCATACGTGTTCTCAATTTTATATAGCCTTTGTCTTCATCTAAAGCTTATATTATGTAGTTAAAAGTTGGCATACTCAAGTTATATCTTTGTTTTTTCCCATTAAATCAAGAAAAAAAAATGAGACAAGTGGTCATTAGTCTTTATTTATGATTACAAAAATATTAAGAAATAAACTTTAAACTTAATTCAATTTTATAAAATTAATTTTTAAGATGAAATTTGTGTGTATATATATATATATATATATATATATATAAATAAATAAGTGTGAAAGTTTTAGAATTTAAAGGGAGTTTATGCAAAAAATTTGTAAAACATTTTCAAGCTATTCCAAAATGATGAAGGATCTTCTTCAAAGAAATAATTACCAAGCTCCTAACCTCGACAGCCTCCTCAAATGACATGTTTTAAAATGAGATGACTCCTTTGAATCAATTTAGAAGAAGACTAAAATCCAACAACCTATATTATAGCCTTTGTTTCAATCATGATACTAGTAGGAATGACAAAAATACACGTGTTCGTGAGTATTCGTGAATAAAATCTACTAGTATTTATTACATGCGAATAACGAATATTTAATACTTGTTTATAAATGGATTGGGTGCGAGTGATATACTATTCATACTTATAGGTATTTGTTATCCAGAAAAAAATAAAATTGAAATTAAGTTATATGTTATTAAGTTAAATTTAATTAAAATTAAAATTTAATTTATATTTTATTAAATTAAATTAAATTTATAATTAATTTAATTTAAATTTTATTTCATATATATATATATTTGTAATTTTAATTAAATTTTATTTTAAAAATTTATAAAATATTTTTTTTAAAGATTTACATGTATCTACGGATACCCACAAATGTAAGAAAATCTACAAATATTTTTAAAACAAGTATTCACGCGAGTAATAGAACAGGTAGTGAGTGTTTTTTTTTTTGTGGTAGCTATTATCTTCGTTCGACCCGATTGATGCCATCCCTGTATACTAATACCGTTGAAATAATAAATTTTGTTGTTTTAGAAAGAGTGTTCGAGCAAGGACATAATTTGTTTACACAAAAATTAGTAAGATAGTATTAAAGAGAATACTTATGATTTGTAAACTTTTTTTTTCTATTTTTTCAAAGCTTCCAACCGCAAAATAATATATATATATATATATATATATATATATATATATATTATTTTTTGTAAATTCACTTTATTTTTCATCGATGTGATATTTTTAATAAAAAGTATATTTATTTTTACATTAACTTTCCAAGCTAAGATTTCAAGAACCAATTTCATTTTCTTGTTGTGGTAGAAATGCTCTTTTCTGGTTAATCCAACTAATAAGTTTTGATGTTTTTCTCATCCAACAAAGTAAACACAGTATGTAAGTGAAAAAAATTGTTTATTCAATACACAATTTGGCCACTTGTTATATAAATAATGTATGTTTTGGAATTCACAATCGCCCTTAACTTCGGCGAATAGCTCAATCAAATGTCAGCATTATTAAAATTTAATTAGGGTTTGGTATAGAAGTCACTATAGAAGACAAACACTATCTAACACAAAAAATCTTAACTTGCATGCTTGCTATATAGGCATGAGTCAAGATTCCAACTTGCTTTTAATTTAAAAAACGGGTCTCTAATAAATAAATATCTTTTCTTTTTCTTTTTATTTAATCACGATCACAACATTTCAACTTTATACTATACATATGACTCAAATTTCACTATCATTACACTTACCCCAGGAAATAATGACAAAATGTCTTCATCTTTATGTTAACATATATTAATTTTCTTGACATTTTTATAAAAAATAAAGGGTTAAATATGTTTTTGGTTCCTTAACTTTAAGTGAATTTTGAAATTAGTCTATTTCGAAACTTTGAACCAATTTAGTCATTCATATTTCGAAATATGCGGATTTAGTCCTTTTAATCAAATATTGTTAGGTTTATTTGATGTTTCTTATACATTTCAGGATTGTATTTGAGTTGCTTATATTGTTTGACATATTGTTGCTTTAATGTTAAGTCAAATACTATTGTGAAACGCGCTTGAAATGTCAAAATAAATTTAACAAAATATGATTAAAAGAATTAAATTCACGTATTTTGAAAGATAAAGGACTAAATTGGTCCAAAATTTTGAAATAGACTAATTTCAAAATTTACTGAAAATGAAGGGACCAAAAACGTATTCGATCCAAAAATAAATAAGAAGGATATATATATATATATATATATATTTATTTATTTATATCCATATTTATTACATTAAAATTATAGGTGTTTATGTGTAAGAAATTTAACAAAGTTGTAAATAAATTAGTCGAAAAGAGGTTAATGTTTTTGAGAGTTTGGTGTGTATAACATTATGACTTCGTTAGATAATGTCACATAATATTTTATATTATTAACATAATAAAAAAAATTTAACTTGAATTTGTATACTTTGTCTAGTAAGTTAATATATTTATTTTGTCATGGTTTACTATAAAATATATTGTCAAAGCTTTTGACTTTTACATTTCTACTTTAAAATTTGATGACTTAAGTATATACATGTGTGTTTAATGTTTGAATTGAATGTGTATATGTTTATACCATATCTATTTTGTTTTCCAGATCCCACCCACCATTAATTAGTTTGGACTAAATGGATTAATCAATGTTATAATTAAGAAAACCCAATTAAAATATTGGGTAAAAATTGACTATTAAGTTGGACTAAACTCATTCAATGAACAACATTTGACTTATTTAGCATCACATGACACATTCCAGTTTTAGTTGGCATAGCATATCAAAAGAAATTTTAAGATACTTCAATAGAAATAATATTACAGAGTTATAGTCAACAATGGTCATTTATATCATTGAAAATATATGATAAATATAGTTGTTTCTAATTTTCTCAAATAAATATATCACTATCACATTTATAATTGTAAGTAAGTTTCATATATTTACATGAAAAATTATTCATAAAAAATATTATTGTTCTAAATAAAGATTTCTAAATTTAATATCTATCCATTATGAGGAAAGATATATTTAACACAGGGCAAAAGCCAACTTTGAATGTTATTATTAATATCGAATTTATCTTGTATTGGTTAGTCCTAATTTTTGATGATTGACTTGGTTTAGTCAATGTTAATTTATTACTAATTTTCAAATTAATTATTTAATTCAAGCATTTTAATATTAATCAAGTCTAACACTCAATATATTTTTATTTTAAAATTTATTTGATCAATGTTAATTTAAATAAATATAAATATTAAAAATAAATAATTTAGTGCATGGTAATATGATTCTAATTTATTTATTTTAATTAGTATATGTTAAGTTGCACTAATTTATTTACTCCTTTGAGTATTTTTAAATGAACCTAAATTAATTAAGTCGATGGTAACATGATATTAACACAAACGTTTATTTTATTTAAAAAATTAAAATATTTTTAATTTATTTTAAAAGAATCAATATTTTGTATCTGTGTTAAAATTAACTAAACCTACTCTAATAATATAGCAATTTAACTAATGTTAATATTTACAAACTAAATTTGTATATTTTTTAATAAACTTTATCCAACTTCATCCAAAAATTAGTTATCAATATAATCACTAAATAAAAATTGGTTTTAGCGGGGTTTTATTTGTTGTTTTTGAAAATTTTAATCCCTACTAAGTATGTTACATGCGATTTGACTTTTTTAAATAAAACTAGTGTAATTAATAGATTATCGTCAATTTTGAGTAACTTTTGGTAAAACAAGATTTTCGTGCAAGGATTTTATAACCCTCATAAATTACCAGGGATTTCAAAACCCATAAACTACTAGGAGGTTCCAAATTCCCGCTATTTTCTAGGAATTTCAAACCTTTATTATGTAAGTCATCATTTTTAGTGTTTTTCTTGGGGTTTCGAAATCCCATTAATTTCATTTGTAGTTTTTTTAATGCACATAAATACATGATACAGTGAATACAAACTTATAGTGAATTCTTGTTTGAATTTATTTATACTTATTTATTTTCTGTCTTTTATGCAGTGTTCGTTTGAGGGTGTTGTACTGTTTAAGTAAATTTGGGAGAGCGGATTTTGGTAGGTGAGTGTGTTCAGTTTAGATGAATTGAAGGGATAAGCAAGAGATGATTTGAGGGATGAATGGATTATTCCATCCCCTCAAAAGTGCAAGGATACGCGAGTATACTGCATCTATTTACGAAATTACCCTTCAATTTTGTTGAGTGCATGGAGGGGGAAGAAGATGAGGTGGTTTGGGGTGTAGTGGTCGAGGAATGCCATGAAGGAGGTGGCCGTGCGTTGAGGTGGTGCATAATGTGTGGTTGGACGATGTGTTTGGGTGGTTCTATGCACCGATGCTGCGGTGTTGTGGTGTTATGAGAGGAGGATGGCACCTGTTACGTAATCGGTGCCTTGATTTATAAAGGAATGACACCGGTTATGACACCGATGTCGATGATTTTTACTTTTTTATTTTTTACATTTTGTTTCATTTTTTTGCAGGTGGAGGAGTTGGTTGAAGTCGCCGGAGCTGCCGGAGGAGCTGTGTCTGCACCACTGGTAAAGCTGGATGGCCGAAGCTTGTGGTTTGTTCGCCAGAGTCAAAAAATTTTATTTATTTTTTATGAGTAAAAATAACTAATTTAAAAATTATTTTAAGAACATCAATTCAAAAATTCATCTCGTTGTACACAATGGTATTATGGTAACTTAATAAATATATATATATATTTTAACAATTAATTTTATCTATCACATCAATCAAATCTTTCACTAATTTTTATTAAAAATATCTTCAAATCCACTCACTTTATCCTCTAAATCCACTAAAAAAAACACAAAAATCCATTCACCCAAATCTACACAAATTCATCTTCACACTCTCTCCCACATCCGTCATTACAAAGGAACACACCCTTAGGCTTTGTTCACTTGGCTAGATGGATTTGTGGGAGGGGGAGAAGATGGTTTTGAGTGAATTTGAGAGTGAATTGTTTGTTGTTGTTTTTAAGGGATTTAGAGGTGATAGTGGGTGAATTTTGAAGTAAGATGTGTGAGAGTTTGTGAGTGATTTGATTGATATGATAGATTAAAAAAATGTTTTAATAGATGTAATAGGTAAATTACCATATTGTCCTTTATTAATAAGTAGTATAAATTGATATTTGTATGACTTATAACTACTTTGTTATTTTTTTACTACTAAAATTGAAAAATAAATTTAGAAAATAATAAAATAATACATTGTTTTGATAGTGTATTGTAATAAATGGGATTGGTTCCAAGTAACATGGGATCGAATCCCTTCTTCCAACTTCACACATGGATCAGTTCCAACAGTGGCGGATCTTGATTAAAAATGTTGGAGGGGCCAAAGTAATATAATTTTGATATCATTATATTTCGTCATTAGTATAATGCTTTAAGAAAATGTCTTATCTACTAAACAATTTGATTATAATGTTTCAAAATATGTGAATCTATCTTATTTTCATCAATAATTTTCTTTTTTTTATCACTTTTTAATAATGAATTTATTCTTTTATTCTTTATCAACATATTTTTTTGTACATAATATTAAAAAATAATTTATAATAATTTAATAAAAAATTTAGGCACAAAATTATTAAAAGAAAAATATATTATGGTTAAGTTACAAATAGAAATCAATTATGAAAAAATACATGATACATTTTTTTCTATGTTCATAAAAAATGAATAAACAAAAAGCTAATGAGATAAAAAATAGTGTTTTCATTATCAAGTGAGACAAAGACAAGATAGGAAGAAGATAAATGAGAAATGAAAGCAAAAATAATTTTGTGTCTAACTTTTATTTCTTAAAATACAAAAAGAAAATATATGAGATGAGAGATTATTACAATTTGTGAAAAAACTAAAAAGAAAATAAGAAGGAAAATAAAAATTATGTTAATAAATATTTGATTTAAGTACTCTTTTGATTTATGTTTCCGTTTAAAAATATTAAATTGGTCCTCTAATTTTTTAGTCTCAATTTGGTCCCAAATTTTTGAAAAACTAATGCAATTTGGTTCCAAATTTTTGAAAAACTAATGCAATTTGGTCTTTTACTTAAATTTCTTGAAACAGGTAGATAATTCTTTCATTAAAATTGAAACTCTTAATATGAATGATTTGCTTCGTTGATGTGATTAATATAATCCTAGTGTCAATTTTTTGACAAAAACAGGAACCAAAAGAAAAATTAAGCCTAAATATTTTTATTCTTTATTATCTATTAACATTAAATATTGTGTTTTATAAAAGAAATAAAAAATACACCATTTAATGTAATT
>Ga0214545_1002567_pt1 | contig 34995 bp, 25 predicted proteins | sample CNSS4metaG_FD_160064 | JGI IMG/M metagenome (GOLD analysis project Ga0214545, IMG submission 160064) | Root nodule microbial communities from cowpea collected in UCLA plant growth center, Los Angeles, California, USA - CNSS4 | ecosystem: Host-associated > Plants > Roots > Nodule | place: USA...
CACATGCACCACCTTGAGGGGGGATAATAGGAAATAAAATATCTGTTGCAGCAATAAAATATCTGTTGCAGCAATTTTTTGTATTAAATGCATAATTATTATTAGGCTTATGTTTGGGGATTTTATTTATGTTGTCCAGGGAAATATGATGGGCACAATCTTTTAAGGATTTGCAGGCATAAGTTTAGGAAACCTGATACCAAAATAGAACCATGTACCGTGTATATATGAACCTTCTTGCCATGTGAATAAACACAGAAATTCTTTCATAATTTATTACCTAACTTTAGAAATGTGTTGATTTAGTCCTTTTAACAAAATTTTGTTTTGTTTATTTGACGTTTCAACGCGTTTCATGATAGCATTTGAGTTGTTCACAACATTTGACACATTTTCGCTTTCATGTTACTTATGAAACACATTTGAAAAGTCAAATAAACTTAACAAAATTTGGTTAAGAAAACTAAATCCATGCATTTATAGATATGAGGGATTAAATTGGTCCAAAGCTTTGAAGAGAAAATAATTCTAATTTTCACTTAAAGTTAAAGGACCAAAACATATTTAACCCTAAATTAAATCCAGAAATAAGTTTTCAATTCACATGTGTTTGATGACGTGTCAAAAAATAAAGTATCATTCTAGAACGTCATTATATAGGTCAGCAAATGGTTAACATCATAACAATACAAGGATTAAATCCAAACCCTTCAAAAGTTAGAGAATTAAAATAAGTTAAATTTCAAGAAGGGACTAATTTCAATTTTCATTGAAATTTCAAGAACCAAAAACATATTTATCTCAAAATTAAAATAAGGTTAGCTCCCCTTGACCCACAACATGTATTTCCTTCTATACACCTTCCCCGCTTTTGATCAAATACTTAAGAGAACCAAAGAATAAAACTTTTATAATATTTACACCACTAGATATTATCCCTTTTGACAAATAAAGAAGGAGAAAGAAGTGAGTCTAGACCGCTAGTATTACTTGTTGTAACCGGTAGCATAGGACTAATTTCATATATATATATATATATATATATAAAGCATTGCCACGAAGCTTGCTGAAGACACCACAATCACTTCACACAATATTTGTCACCTGTTTTTAGTTTTTCACTTCGTGGAAGCTCTAGAGACCAAATTCTACAGAGCAAACTTTATGTTTTGGAGTATTTTACGTTTATCACCATTATCAATATTCGATTTGTCCGAACAAATAAATAATTTCAAAATTAAGAAAAAAATAGTAAATCAAGTCCCCAACGGAGTCCTTGATTCAAATAAATTTGTTTTAATTAAGTGTTTCAACCCATTGTTTCTATTTTCACCACCCATATTCATGAACCCAATTTCTAAGTACTAACCTCACTCCCTATTTTTTTTTCTTTCAACCCCAAAATCCTAACCCACTATTGAGATGTCATGTGGTACTCTCTTTAAACCTCCACATTTATCACTCAAAGCTCAATATTCACTCCCACACACACTCGTTGTCTGGGGACGCACACTTCACACACCTAATAGATTCACTCACCTAAGACTCACTCAACTAACTCACACATTCACACATCACGCTCACTATAAAACAGAAAGAAAGGCTCACGCACAGGGGGAAGAGACCCACCATTCTCACAAAGGCGGGAACTGAGGGGTATTCATCTTTCAAGCTATCATTAAATTTCTTCACGCTGGACAGAACCACAACTACCTTGCTTTTCATGAATTCACGGACTCTCTTCCTCTTCATCCTTCAATTTCTTCTTCTTCTCCACGGAACCCATTTCTGGGAATAATACAAGAATAATACAAGTCTTCTCCTTCATTTCATCATCACCTTCTCCTCACGGCAAAACTACCATTCTCACTTTTTCCCGCAAGTCCCACCAACAGAGCAATAAGCCAGGGACTCGTTGTTCGCCATCAACTTCTCGCCGTTTGCCAAAATTGTCTCCGGTTAATTCTCACACTCTCACCCCTTACGTTCATTTTTTTTTTTTTTTTTTTTATGGGAAATATAATGTTCAAAATCCTTTGTTAAATGTGCGAAAGTGGAATGGAAATGTGGACTTGGCTTGAGTAAGGTAGAATTAGGGTTGGAGATAAAGAATTGTGAGAGTATGAATGAATCAAGAGAGAGAAATTGGGCTGAGGTGAGGATGTCGCGGTAGCCTTGACCTGAACGACGACTCTGAGCTATGGTTGTGTGATGATAGAAACGGCGGTGGTTTGGGCGTTGTCAGTGGTGATCAGAAAGATCGAACAGAACGAAGGTGAGGGAACAACCCTAATGTGGCGATTGAAGTGGCAGGGGTTTGGGTTGACAAAAGTGTGCGGCGACGTGATCATGGTGGGCAGCGATTTTCGTGAACGGCAAAGCAACCATGACTGGTGATGGCCTGTTTCATCTTTTATGGTTGAGTGTGGCGGTGAGTCCATTAGGCCACGACTGGTGAGGTGGAGAGGGATGAGTCAAATGTTAGGCTGGGTTAAATGGTTTCCTTCTTCACACTCACAACATTTTATTCAATGCACCTTTATTCATTATTGTTTACACCCATTGGCCATTCGTTTTAATATTTGCATTCCTGTTAGATAGAAGATTATGTTGTCTGCATCCTTATTTTATGTTATTCATACTCGCGGCCTTCTCCTCCACCTTCAATGGCTTCTTCAGCATTCCAAATATCAGTATTTATTACCATTATAACCTTACCTAAAATGGTAGTTGAGGTAATTAAAAAAAGTTACTGAGAATCATGTTTTTAACGGAAACATTGCACCTCCAAATTTCTTCTGTTCTGAATAGCCATTGTGCTTTCTATACCAACCTGCACCTCCAAATTTCCTCTATTCTCAACAGATACTATGTTGTCCAACAAAACGAAATTTTTGTGAAACATTCTGCTCACTCTGGTCCCTGCTGTTCGAACCTCTCAGCGTGGTGGTTCCTTTCGAATCTCGTGATCCCCTTTGGCACCGAAGTCTTTCTCTTTCTCATCGTTCTCATTCTCATTGTTTATCGTTTGACTAGTGAATGTTTGTTGTTGAGCTTAAATAAATGACATTGCATGTGGACAAAATAATAAGTATCAGTTTTGAACATCCGGTATTTATATTGTATAATCATTATGTCGACATCCACTGAAAATACCCACAACTCTGAAGATTATTGTAAATAGGATGTAGACATTCGTTGCCATTCAGTTCTCATTGTGGACATCCGGTACTGAAGTACATATAGTATTTTATGAATACCGACCGTGGACATCCGGTGTGCATTGTTGTAAACCAGATGTGGATTTTCGGTATGTATAGTTACCGGGCCTCGACATTTGATTTAAAGCCACTTAATAATTAATTTTAAAAAATATAATGAAATACATACCAAATATAGATTTTCGTAAAATATACAAATTTTGAAAAATAAGTTATAAATGTCGAGATTCATAAGTTAAATTTTTATATCAAATGTCAACATTCATAAAATTTACAAATTTTGAAAAAAATTATACTACTAATGTCGACATCCGTAACAGAAATTCCAGAACCAAATGTTAACATTTGTTTTCATGCAATTGGCAAATCTAACAAAAAACGAACATAACAAGCACCGGATCAACAAACGATAAAGCAAAACATGCAGCAGCGAGTACAATTTCAAGTCTAAAACAACTTCTTCTCAAGTATAATACTCAAGTATAATACGTAAAAATGCAAAAAAAAAATAATAATAATAAACAACTTACCTAAAGGAAGCCTTACGGATGTGGGAGCAAGAGGCTTGCAAGATGCTTGCAGATGTGGGAAAGCAACACTATACTTGCGGATGTAGGAAAGTGGGAAGGAAGAGAGGTTGGGAGGGAGAAGAGAAAGCACTTGCAGATGTGGAGGAGTAACTTGGTCAAAATTGGGGGTGGGACTGCGCATTAGATAGGAGTGAGAAATAGGAGAGGAAAATTTACTTATATTTTAACATAGGATAATTTAGGAATTTTCAAATTTATTGGCGGTACAGAAGAACCCATCAGAGGTGCAGGGAGAAGCCTCTTCATACTCCTACATCATCTGCATCATGTTTTAATTGGGCTTCATGTTTTTATAATTACAATAGTTTTACTATTTGTCATTTCATCTTTTACGTAAAGATATATCTTTGTTGTAGATCATAATTACAAATTAAAATTTTTATAATAATATTGAAAATTATTTATTATCACGTTAAGTATCTGAATTTTTGATACTTTAAATTTTTATTTTTACAAAAATTAAAATTTTTAATTATCATGTCAAAGTCTCAGACTTACTTAATAATTAAATCCTTATCTCTTAAATAAAATTTGATTCTTACGAAAAGTTTCAAATTTACTTGATAATTAAATTTTTGTTTCTTGTCCCTTAACTTTTAAAATTAAAACTAGTTCTTCTTCAAAACTTTTGTCAAATTTAATCTCCTAACTTTAGAAATATGTGGATTTAGTTATTTTAACCAAATTTTGTTAATTTTATTTAATATTTTAATTGTGTTTCATGATATTATTTGAGTTGTTTACACCTTTTGACATATACTCACTTCAATGTTAGCTAAGAAACTATCTTGAAACACGTTTGAAACGTTATATAAACTTAACAAAATTTGGTTAAAAAAACTAAATTACGAATTTTTAAAGTTGGGAGACTAAATTGGACCAAAGTTTCAAATAGAGACTAATTCCAACTTTTACTAAAAGTTAAAGGACCAAAAACATATTTAACCCTTTATTTTTCTCTCCTTTAATTGTCTTATTCTTAACAATTGGTATCAAAAGCCAATTTCTTAGTATGATTTATGGTTGCAGCTTTATCTGATCTCCCACATCATAAAAGTTTTGGTTTTCTTTCTTGGGAATATCACTTTAAAGAAGTAATTGGAGCTTTCTTCGAAAGCAATAGGAGCAACGACATTGGAAGAAGGGAAGGTGAGGATTGATAAGTTCTATGGCAATGACTTCGGATTCTGGAAGATGCAAATAGAGGACTACCTGTACCAGAAGAAATTGTATCTACCCTTAACAGGGTATAAGCCAAAATAACATGGAGTAGTCAGATTGGAAGTTGTTAGATCGACATACACTCGGTGTGATCTGGCTAACATTAGCCAAAAATATTGCGTTCAACATCATGAATGAGAAAACAACCGTAGATTTGATGTAGGTGTAGTCAAATATGTATGAGAAGCCATCTACAATCAATTAAGTAGATTCGTAGATAGTTAACCTCAAAATGGGTAAAGGTAACTTGGTTACTAATCATATTAGTGAATTTAATACAATTATTGCGCAATTGACATAAGTGCAAATAAGTTTTAATGATGGGGTTAAAACATTAATTTTATAATCATCTCCTTTGGAAAGTTGGGGTGGAATTGTTACTATAGTTAGTAATTCTACAAGTAATAGTAAGTTGGAGCTTGATAACATTGGCAACTTGATCTTAAGCGAAGATATTTGTAGGAAAAGTTTAGAGGAATCTTTCAATTCTAATTTTGGTTCAATATTGAGTACTAAAACTAGAGGAAGAAGTAGCCAGAAATGTCGTAATCAAAATCGAGACAGATCAAAGTCTAAAGGGACATCACAAATAAAATTCTGAAATGACATCACTTGTTAGACTTTTCAAAAAAAAAATGTTACTTTACAAATCAATATTTGTCTTCAAGGAAGTACAACAACAAAAAGAAGCAAGATGATGATCAATCAGCAAATGCAACAATTGATGAAATTGAAAATGCATTAATATGTAGCCTAGATAGTTTTATTAACTCATGGATTATGGACTCAAGTGTGTCATTTCATACTACATCTTCCTTAGAACTATTATCTAACTACGTTTCATGAAAGTTTGGGAAAGTCTACCTTGCAAATGGAAAATCTCTTGATATTATAAGAAGATGTGATATTAACATTAGAACCTATAATGGAAGTGTGTGGACTTTGAGTAATGTCAGACATATTCCCACCTTAAAGAGAAACTTAATATCTATATGGCACTTCGATGATGAGGGACATTACACCACTTTTGGAGATAGACATTGGAAGATAATGTTGTTGTTGCTCATGGAAAGAAGCAAGGATCTCTCTACATGATTGCAAATGAGTATATGATATCAATTGCAAAAGTTGGCAATAGTTCCTGTTTATGGCATTAAAGGTTTAGGCATATGAGTGAAAAAGGAATGAAGCTCGTGGTCTTAAAAGGTAAAAAAGCTAACTTGAAGCATATTGACGTTGGAGCTTGTAAACATTGTATCTTTGGAAAGCAGAAAAGGTTAGCTTCTCCAAAACAAGTATAACGTCTATAGTTGAAAGATAAGAACTAGTGCATACAAATGTTGAGGGTCAACTCTAGTGAAATCCTTTGGAGGTTCACACTATTATGTAACATTCATTGATGACTCTACAAGAAAGATGTGGGTTCATTTTGTTAAAATGAAATCTTACGTGTTTTTTGTGTTTAAAATGTGGAAAAAGAAGGTTAAGACTCAAACAAGTTTCTAGGTTAAATGTTTGAAATATAATAATGGTGGAGAATATGACAGTAGTGAATTTAAAGAGTTTTGTTCAAAGAATGAGATCAAAATGATTAAGACATATCTGGGAACACCAAAACAAAATGATGTGGCAAAAGAATGTACAAAACCTTAAATGAGATATCAAGATGTATGTGAATTAGTCAGGACTACCCAAAGTATTTGGGGCAGACGCAATAAACACAACAACTTATCTCATAAATAGAGGACCATCAGTTCCTTTAGACTACCAGTTACCTAAAGAAGTATGGTCTGAAAATGAGGTAAATCTTTCATACTTGAAAGTTTTTAGTTGTGTTTCATATATTTTATTAGACTCTAATAGTAGAGATAAACTGAAGTCTAAGGCAAAACGATGTTATTTCATTGGTTATGAATCTGACATGTATTACTATGGCTTTTGGGATGACCAAAACAAGAAAATTATCAAAAGTAACAATGTTATTTTTAATGAAAATATGTTCAATAAGACAAGACTACAAAATTCATAAATGAAAATAAAAAGTCAAAGCAAGTACCATTAGAAGAAATTTCAGAAAGTGATGTAGTCAACAAAATACATAATGTAGAAATAAAGCCTGAGTCAGAATATGACAAATAGTAGAGTCAAAAACTCCTGAAGTCCTGATTAGAAGATCTAACAAACAATTGTAGCACCATAAAGGTATTCTCCTTCATTACATTACTTGTTGACTGATGTTAGTAAGCCAAAACATTTTGTCGAGGCTATACAGGGAGATGAATCTATTAAGTGGGAGATAGGAATGAAATATGAGATAAAGTCTCTTTAGAAGAATAAAACATGATTTTTAACCAAGCTGCTAGAAGAAAAGAAGGTTTTGCAAAACAGGTGGGTCTATAGGAAAAGAAGAACCACATGACAACAAAAGATATAAGGTTGGACTCGTAGTAAAATGGTTCCAACAGAAATAGGGAATTAACTTCACAGAAATTTTCTCTCTTATTGTCAAGATGACTACATTTAGAATTATCTTAAGTATAGTAGTTGCAGAAAAGCTTCATTTAGAGCAGTTAGATGTCAAAATTATATTTCTACAAATGGATCTTAAGGAGAAAATCTTTATAACACTTCCAAAAGGTTTTAAAATACAAGGTAAAGGTAATCTTGTATGAAAGTTTCATAAAAGTTTCATACAATGTTACAAGAAGTGTAATGAGTTTAAGAGAAACTCAAAAATTCACAAATGTAAAGAAGATCATTGTTGTTACATGAAAAAGTATGTTGACAATAATATCATTCTTGATTTATATGTTGATAACATATTGATTGTTGGAGCTAATTTGGCAAAAATTATACGGTTGAAGAAATAGTTGACATAAAATTTTGAAATAAAATATCTTGGTCCAAACAAACAAACTCTTGGTATGAGAATCTTCATGGACCAATCTGACGGTATTATGAACTTATTTCAGGAGAAATATATAGAAAAATCACTTAGTAGATATAATGTTGGAAATGCTAAAACCAGAAATACATATTTGGGAACTCTCTAAAAGTTTTCAAAAAGACAATTTTCTCATACAAATGTAGAAGAAAGTCACATGTCTAAAGTGTAATATGCATTTGCAGTAGGGAGCTTGATGTGTGTTATAATTTAAATCATACTTGACATAACCCTTGCAATGGGAGTTGTGAGTATATTTCTATCAAATCTCAGAAAATAGCACAAAGAAGGTGTAGAGTGAATATTGAGATATTTGAAGAGCACTTCAAAGATGCATTTGTTTTTTAGAAGTGATCTTACTTTACAAGGATTTTCTTATGTAGACTTAGGAGGAGATTTGGATTGTAGAAAAAGCACAACATGTTACATTTTTATATTGGATAGTACAATTATCAATTGGAAGTCTAAACTTCAAGGAAGAGTCTCCCTCTCAACCCCTAAAGTGTAGTATGTAGCTATCTTAGACACAACGAAAGAGATGATATGGTTGAAGAACCTTCTAAACGGATTACGAAAATAGCATAATGACTCTCCGTTGTTTAGTGATTGTAAGAGTTTTATGTGTCTTGCTAAAAATCTAATTCTTCATTCTAGATGCAAGCACATTGAATTGAAATATCATTTTAACAAAAACTTGATAAATGATAGAGACTTGTTTTTGTTGAAGATTTCATGTGCCGTGAATCCAATGGGAGAATTGTTAGTATTAAGGAGCTTGATTTAGTCCCATATCGTTTAGTATTGTAAGATGTTCTCTATTTTGCTATATAAGCAACCCTCTGTAAAGTTAGATATAAACATAAAAATAAAATACTTCCTAGTGTAGTCGGTGGATGTTGGCATACAAATTGTATGTTGAACCACGTTAAATTCTTGTGTTGTTTATTTTTGTCTCCTTTTATTGTCTTATTCCTAACACTAGTTACATTGACATTCTGTCAATTGATCCATCACACACTAGATAGACACTTGTCTTCCGGACTTCAAATCCATCCCTAAAAATAACAAAAATCCCCACCTTATCTCCATATGCCAGATGTGATATCATGCCCTGCCAATCTACATCATTAAAGGAAGTGATTGTGTCTCGCTTGAATAACTGGATTGTGCACTTTGTATAATTAACAATTAAGACACTATCAAGACAGTCAGTTGGGTCTCCAAAGGTTGATGAATGCTCAACACACAATATCATTCCATCCGTGTGAAAATTTTCTGGCATAGTGAAATAGACCGAGTGTCCCTCATCCATATAAGTTAACCAATGAGGATAATTATCACTAGGGAGAGAAACATTACCCGTCTGTCTGGCTGCCAATCCCTATATCATGAGAAAAATAGCTTAGTAATTTTGTAATGGTTCTATTCATATGGACTTCTTCGATCATTTTTATTTCAAAGTATTAAACACAAAATTTAAGAAAATAACATCATACTAAATAAATTACAACATAATTCTTGTAAGTAATTTGCTTAGAAAGTGGAATTAGGCTCGATAATAAATACTACAAAACTTTCTAGTACGGAAATGTTATACCACTTATATATTATAATTTGACATATCACTAATCATTTTGAGATCTCCAACACATTCACTCTTATTGATGATTGCATATATCAAGCATATTATGAATAGTTCAATAGTTGTATGATAACATATGTTACAGTATGTCCAAGTAACTTCATCCTACAAAATCAACTTGTAAGATAAGTTTTAAATTAGCTATATACTATAATTTAGTCATAACTCTCCTTGATTTGAGACTTCCAACAAATTCAATCAAATTTTGTTTAATAGTTTTGGTGTGTATAAATCAGTCAATCATTAGTGTTAGATATTTTTTAGATATTGTTAAGATATTGTTAGATACTGTTAGATATTGTTAATCAAAATATCAAACAAAATATTATATTTACTTTATTTATTTTTAGTTACTCTTTTTAGTTGTACCTCTCTCTATTATAAATAAATTACCTACGTATGGTTTATACACAAGGGAGATTAATCTCAAACCATATTTTCTCTATATTCAACATGGTATCAAAGCCCTAAACGATCCATGATTGAGAAGGGATCCTTGCAGCAATTCATCTTCCTAAACCCTTAGCCTTTAGCCCTTAGCTTACGTCTCTTTCGTAAATTTTATGATTAAGGGATTCTTGCAATAGTTCCTTTTTCCTATGCCCTAAGTCTCTTTCACAATTTTTCAGATTTCACGTGATTGCAATTTTGCAATTGTTTTCTACTTTGAGGCGTTTTTGGAGGTTCTGCCCCATGTTCTTTATGCCATTTTAAGGAATTTGCAATCATCTAATATTGGGATTTATTTTGTTCGTTACTTCTATTGTGTGATTCACATTTTTGTTTTGTATTCGATTTACTATGGCATCTCACTGTGATGACCGAACTCATCCTTGCAAACAGGGAAAAGGACGTCTTAAGTATGAACATTGTGGTAAGCTAGGTCACAAGATTGACAAGTGTTATACATTACATCGTCGTCCTCCTCGATTTGCTGTAGTTGTTCAGATCGATCTTTCCCCACCTTCGTCTGTTGGGAATCCTCCTTCTTTTGTTTCATTTGATACACCTGCTATGTTCAACAAATTTCTCAAATGGCATAAGAATCAGCAGTCTTATAGTTCCACTGCATTTGTCGCACACACATGTATGTCTTTTGCTAGTCTGACCCAATCTTCTTCTCCTGGTTCTTGGGTTTTTGATTCAGGAGCCACTGATCATATTACTAGTAACAAATCTTTGTTCTCTTCTTTATCCTTTCTTAATCCTTTAACTTCTATTATACTAACTGATGGCTCTAAAGTATCATTTCATGGTGTTGGCATTGCTAAACTTTTTCCTTCTTTAACCATTGATAATGTCCTTTATATCCCTAAGTCTCCTTTTATCCTGTTGTGCATCAGTCGTATAACTCATTCTCTTGATTGTGTTGTCTCTTTTACCAACAATTTTGTGTGTTTACAGGACCGGAGTTTGAAATAGGTGATTGGCACAAGATGTAAAAAGCTTGAGGGGGAGTGTTAGATATTGTTTAGTTATTGTTTATAAAAGCTTGACACATTCGATTTGTATGCTCCAGCTTGAGGGGGAGTGTTAGATATTGTTCAATTATTGTTTGATATTGTTAAGATATTGTTAGATATTGTTAATTACAATATCAAACAATATCTTCTATTTATTTTTAGTTACTCTCTTTAGTTGTACCTCTTTCTATTATAAATAGATTACTCTATGTGTGTGTTTATACACAAAGAAAATTAATCCCAAATCCTATTTTCTCTATATTCAACAATCAAGATATAGACCTTTCAACACAATTTTCGTTATACATGTGTTATGAAGCAAGCATTGCAAGCATAAGGAAGAAAACAACTTCCTAGTGGTTATAGAAGGGGAAGGTGCTAAAATAGTGTTAGGATTAAATTTAATATTTTTTTTAAGGGAATGTTTCATGTTCTTTAAATTAACAGCTAAAATGAATAGTAAAAGTGAGCAGAGAGAAAAAGAGATGGAACCTCATAAATGCTCTTGCGAAGAGTATTGAAGACTTCTTCTTGATGACCTCCAAATTCAATCAAATATGATCTTAAGGGATGGTTCGAAATTTCGGGTGTAGAAGGTCTTATTTTCAACGTAGTCCATGTAGCACCACGAATTTCCTCCAAAATTGTTCTTACTTGAGATATTTGATACTCAGTGACACATTGCACTAAAACAGTACGCAGATTTAAAATGCTGCTTAGTGCTAGATCTCCCAAATCATTATTCTCCGTATTCATGGAAATTAGAGATAATGAAATGCCTCGAAATGGACGAATATGATACAGGGGATTAAAAGTATGGGACATCCAAGACCAAATGATTGAACGAAAATCAGCTAGTAATAATCCTTTTTTCTCGTCTAGAAGTATGTATCCAATGCTTTTTGAGCTTACCACTGAAATGGGAACTTGTTTCACAGCAGTATCTTCAGAAATTAGAGTTATCAAGGATTCCAAGTGCAGTATATCTTGTGTAAAGATACCAATCTTCAGACAACCAGATAGGATAAGAGTTTTCAAAGATTTCAACTTATATGTCTCACTTGGGAGATTGCTTAGGTTTATACAACCTTTCAAATTTACTAGTAGAAGATTGTGTAGATCTCCAATGGATTGGTGTACCTTGCGCAAACTTGGACAATGCTTGAGAATGAGCTTCTCAAGATTCGGTAATTTTGAAAAGTCTGGAGTTTCTGTCAAGTACTTGGAATGACTAAGATTGAGGATTTTTAGCAACGGCAAAACCTAAAAAAAAAAATAGTATTTTTACAAAATAAATAAGTAACAATTGTTACAATTTTAATTACCCTATGAGTGTGAAAAGAAAAAAATGGGGATGTAATATATACCTCGGGTTCTTTCCACACTAGTCTAAGATTACTGCGTTGGAAATCCATCACAATTGCACCTTTCAAGTAAAAGTTGTTAGGTATGGATTCTAAAGGAAATCCTTGCCAGTAGATCCATCTCAGTTGCTTAGAAAGATACCCATAATCTCCAGTCATTTGTACATGATCCAGTTGCAAGAATCTCAACATCTTCATTTTCTCAAAAGCATAAGCTTCGAAGAAATCACTGTTCGGTAGCTGACTGTTCAGAGACAATCCCACAATAGCTTCTGTCCCCTGTGATGATAAGAGAAAATAAATAAATTAGGAAATCATATTGTTAGCTCACTGGAAAATGAAACATGAAGGAAAACACCTTCAAGTTTCAAAATGTTATATGAAGAATCTACTTACAGTATTCTTTTTCAATACATCAAGTACATCCTTGCGAAGCCACAATCGACTGCGCTTCCCAGGTTGCATTGTCGAACTTTGACGCACAATCTCTCGTCCCATATCCAGGAGCAAACGATGCATTCCAAGTTTATTGTTCTTTTCAATTTTTATAAGACCACGTTTTATGAGAACTATTATTCCAATATCAGCATGCAGTCCACAACCATTTAGTATCTCTGTAACATAGTCTCTGTCTTTACCAATAAAAAAACAACATACATCGAGAAATATATCCTTTTCCATTAGACATAAGCCGTCAAAGCTTATTCTTAGTATGTTCTGAACTTGAGTATTGGGAATTATTTCTAGTTTTGACAATACACTTTTCCATTCATTCTCTGACCTCTTTCTTAAAAAAGAACCAAGGATTTCAAGTGCGAGTGGTAGTCCACCACAATAAGTAACTGCAGATTTTGCAAGTTCATTGAAGTCTTCTCTCGGTTTTGCTTCTCCAAAAGCATGCCAACTAAAAAGTTCAACAGAATCACTTTCGTCCAGCTCATCCATCTCATAAACATAATCAACATCAAATTGATAAAGCAGGTCTAAATTTCTTGTTGTTATGATTACTACACTCCCTCGACTAAACCATTTACCATTTCCACATAGTTGTTTTAATTGGTCTATCTCGTTCACATCGTCGAGCACAATGAACAACCTTTTTCCAGAATGTCTGATCTCATTCATAGTTTCTTCCATCTCACCCCTCTCTATCTTCCATTTTGTTTTAAGGACATCTGAGAGAAGTTGTTCTTGTAAATGAACAAGGCCTCTGCCATCTGTTTCACAAACTTCTCTAATATCTTGAATGAAACTTTTACCACCAAATGTATAAGGAATTTGATTATAGATGGCTTTGGCTAAGGTAGTTTTACCTGATCCTCCTATTCCCCATATCCATATCATACAAAATTCGGTGGGTTGATTTTCAAACAATCTAATCACATTTTTCACGTGGGATTCTAGTCCAACAGGAAATTTAGTTATAGACAAGACGCGGTCTAGTTTAGCAAGAACAGACTTAACAATTTCCTCCACTAGCTCAGCATCATTCCTTCCACTTCAATAGATACAAAAGACGCAAATGTCAAATAAAATGAGAGCATAATAGTATAGGTTTGTTCAGATAAACATGCACTTCCAAGAAAAACAAAAATATAATAAATCTGATTCTCCAAAAATTAATTTTTAATTACAGAAACCGATTTTGCTTCTATTTGAAAAAGTTTTCTACTTTGTACATTTAGAAAAAGAAAAAAAATGAGATGAATATTTCCATAACAAACTAAAATTTGCAAATTAATATAATGTGTATATATATATACATACATACATATATATATATATATATATATATATATATATATTTATTAATTTAGTTTAAGTAAAAACATATTTTTTATATTTTTATTAAAAATAATTGGATTAAAACATTTGTTTTATTTTCTATTCTGAAAATGTTCAAGAAAAAGTTTCGAAAGAATGGATGGGTTTACCTGTGTTGGGTCTCATCCCATTTAGGCAACTTGCCAGCTTCGGTGAGTGGGCTGCTCAACGTAGACAACCCAGTTTCTAGATATTCTCTTGTAAATATTCCTTGTGCAGTTGCTTTCAGCGCATCTCCAAAACCACCATTCTGAATGTGTGCATCGGATGGGTCAATTTCGTAAAAGACAGGCATAACCATTAAGCCGTGAATTTTGTGACATTCAATGATTCGTTCGAGCTCATCAAGACACCCAAGAGATTCACTGTATTCTTTTGTTAAAACAACAATTCCAATCTGAAACATTTTAATTGATGCCACAAAATGTTCCCACTTCATTCGCATGGCAAGGAGGCAAGGTTCTACTCCAGCCTGTAAAAGGGCAGAATTGAGATGAGAAACAAAATTCCGACGGATCTCGTCTCCCGAAAAATGGATGAACAAGTCGCCTTGGATTCCGGTTTCTGAGAAAGATAAAGAAGAGGATGAAGAGGAGGAAGCCATCAAAGGAATTGAGGTCAACGGTCAGAAGAGAAAGAAGTAATGCAGAATTACACAATACACATACAGATGATGATATTTTAGTGCTGCTACCCACCTTTGCCTTACACTACTCTTATATAAACATAAGACCACACATTGTCTCCAGATTTTTTTATTTTATTTTTATTCTGTTGAACCTTCAAAATAGATCAATTTCAGTATATTAAAAGAGTTTTTAATATATTTTAAAAGGCTTAATATCGATTTAATGCAAAAATTGAAAACTATGACAACTTGTGACAGTGTACTGTACCTGTCATATCCATATCATTTGATTCACCATACATTTCCAAGAGATTTGATTCAGAATTCATAGACTCAATTTTGATATCATTTGCTTCACAATCCATGGGCTCAATTTCTATATCATTCGATTCACCATGAGTCGGCTCAATTTCTATATCATTTGATTCACTATAAATCAGATAGACAGCTGTTTTCACGACCACCAAGTCATGACTAAAAGTCACAAAAATCTCCACCTTGTCTCCACCTTCCAAATGTGATATTATCTCCTGCCAATCTTCATCATTAAAGGAAAACACAGTGTCTTGCTTGTGTATATGCAGGGTGAGCTTTGTGTAATTAGCAATTAAGACACTAGTAAAACATTCGGTCGGCTTGATTTCTGGTTTTGAGAAATAAACAATACACAAAGCCATTCCCTTCATGCCACAGTCCTTAGGCACAGTGAAATACACTGAATGTCCATCACCTGTATGGGTTGACCAATAAGGATAATTGTCACCTGGAAGTAAAACTTCACAAGCCTCATTGATTGCAAATTCCTGTAACATGAGAAAACAAGTTTGGTCATTTATGCAATGGACTCCTCATTCCAAAATTACAAAATGACCATTTTTAGCAACATAAAAGGGAATTGTATAACTTTTGGGGGAGGCAAACTGATATGAATTAATGAGAGTCAATATAATTTCTCATTTTCTCTTTGTATTTTATATTATATTTTTAATTAAGAACCAAATAGTCACATTCGAAGATTAAAAACTATGAGAAGGTGAATCATTCATATTTTCATAAGTAAAATAATGATGTATACAGTTAGGATTAATGGCTACACTAGCGGGACTTGGTTACTTCGTGGGAATTAGTGTAAAATTAAGGTCTTATTATGATGGTTTAGAGTGACACATAATTTAACCTAGGAATGATGTGTTCGTAATGTTCATCTATGACACAAGCATCCTTTAACAAATATTTTTCTATACACGCTGGAGATTTCATCCCCGACCAATTAATGCATAAATTGAAACACAACAATGATAATTAATTCAAACAAATTTGGTTAATAGTTTTGTTCTGTATATATATATCAACGGCACATCAATATGAATTTATAATGAATTTAAAATGAGAACTTGGTTATTGAATTTTCTTTTAGACGCATCATAAGGATTATTTCAAGTTCTCTTAAATAGTAGCTAAATGAACATTGAAGGTATAGTAGAGAAAGGAAAACACTAGAGAAGGAATTAACCTCAGATATCCTATTGCTGAGAATATCGAAGAATGCTTTGTAACTTCCAACTCCAATCAAAGAAGACCTCAAGTGATGCCTTGAAATTCCTGATTCTCTAAAACTTAGAGCATCTTCAACCAGAATTGTTTTTACATGTTTAGATAATTGAGACTCTGTCTCACATTGCACCAACACACTTCGTAGATTTGGAAGGCTTGTAAGCATTGGTGCAAATTCACCAAAAGTATTATTCTGTTTAATCATGGAAACCAGATAACATGATGTGACATAAAACGGATGAGTATGTAAGAGGGGATTCGTTGTTGGTGACATCCAAGACCAGATGATAGCAGGAAAAACATCTCGTGCCAGTCCTTCAAATCCGCATAAGGATATATATCCAATACTTTTCGAGCTTACTATTGAAAAGGGGACCTGTTTCGCATCAATATGATCAGCAATTAGAGTTACCAAGGATTCCATCTGTGCCATATCTTCTCCCAATTTGTCAATCTTTGAACAACCAGAAAGGATGAATGTTTTCACAGATTTCAACTCATATATCTCTTTGGGGAGATTGGTTAGGCTTGTACAATCGTTCAAATTTATCAATAAAATATTACGCAGATCACCAATGGATTTGTGTATCGCTAATAAACTTGGACAATCTTTGAGAATGAGCTTCTCAAGACTCGGTAGTCTCGAAAAATCAGGAGTTTCTATCAAGTATCTAGAGTGACTGAGATTAAGGACTTTTAGCCACTTCAAAACCTACAACAAGATTTTTATTTTTTTTTTGAACAAATATTAGAGAATAAAATAAAAAATGAAATAGTAGTAAATAGAAATAGTTACTATTTTTATTTTAATCAATCTGTAAATTTTACAAGAGAAAGGCATGTTATAAATACCGGGGATTGTTTCCAGAGGAATCGAAGATGACTGTGTTTTAAATCAATCGCAATTACATGATCCATATAAAAGTTGTTTGGCAGAAAATTTGAAGGAAAGCCTTGCCAAGATATCCATCTCAGTTGCTTAGAAAGGTACCCATAATTTCCAGCAAGTTGTACATGATGGAGTTGCAAGAGTCTCAATCTCTCCATTTTCTGAAAAGAATCGGCTTTGAAGCAATCTCTGCTGGTTAAATGCATTTTCAGAGCCAATCCCTCAATAGCTTCTGTCCCCTGTGATGAAAAGAGCAGAGGGAAAAGAGAACTATGCATATGAAATGTACTTACAATAAATCGAGAAGTTTTTTTTGTTCGCTCAGAACTATAGTTATATTGCACATGGAAAAGAGAACAGTCTTAAAAGAAAATGAAAACCATGCATATGAAATGTACTTACAGTATTCTTTGTCAATACTTCAACTACATCCTTTTGAAACCACAATCGACTGTGCTTCCCAGGCTCCTTTCTTGAGTTTTCACGAATTATCTCTCTTCCCATTTCTCGTAGTAAAGGATCCATTCCAAGTTTGTTGTTCTTTTCTACTTTGATGAGGCCACGTTCTATGAGAACCGGTATTCCAACATCAGCACATAGGTCACAACCATTTAATATGTCCGTGACATAACCAATGTCTTTACCAATAAAGAAACAACAGACGTCAAGAAATATATCCTTCTCCATGTCATTGCTTAAACTATCAAAGCTTATTCTTAATTTCCGCTGAATCTCATCATTGGGAATTTTTTCTAGCATCGACAATACACCTTCCCATTCTCTCTTTGACGTCTTGTCAAATAAATAAGAACCAAGCACTTCAAGAGCCAGAGGTAGTCCTCCACAATAAGCAACGACGTTTCTTGAAAGTTCACTGAAGTCTTCTTTTGGTTTTGCATCTCGAAAACAATGAAAACTGAAAAGCTGAAGGGACTCGTCTTCATCCATTTTATCCATCTCATAAACATAATCAACTTCAAGTCTATTAAGGAGGCTAACATCTCTAGTTGTAACGATTATTACACTTCCTCGACCAATCCATTTACGATTTCCACACACAGCTTTTAATTGGTTGAACTCGTTCACATCATCAAGTACAATGAGTGCCTTTTTTCCAGCAAGTCTGTTCTCGATCAAAGTTATCCCCATCCCAACGCTATGTATGTCCACCTTCGTTTTCAGGACATTTGAAAGAAGCTGTTCTTGCAAAGGAACATACCCTCTACCATGATTTTCACATGTTTCTCTGATATTCTCAATGAAACTTTTACCCATGAATGCACGATGAATCTGATTGTAGACAGCTTTGGCAACGGTAGTTTTCCCCGATCCCCCCATACCCCAAATCCCTATCATGCAGACATGTGTGGAACGAGTTTGAATGAGCCCAATCACTTCTTGCGCACGGGATTCGAGTCCAACAGGATATTCTGTAAGAGACAAGACTTCGTAGTCCAGTAATGTCTGAACGTGGTCAACAAGTTGCCTCACTAGTTCAGCTTCATTCCTTCAAGTTCAACAATAATTATAAACAGTCACTAACATATTCTTCATTCAGTCTCAAACTAAAGAAAGTACGAAGGAGGTTTACCTGAAATCTCTGACATCCCAACCACCGATACTTGCAGCTTTGTTGAGTGCAAGCCTCCACCTGGACAAGGTACGCTCCTGTTGTTCTCTTGAATAGATTCTCCGTGTAGTTTGTTCCAACGATTTTCCAAAATCACCCTTTTGATGACGTACATCGGAAGGGTCAATCTCGTAAAACACAGGGAGAACAATTTGGCCCCGAGTTTGGTTGCATTCCATGATTAGTTCAAGCTCATCAAGGCACCAAGTTGATTCAGAGTAGGTTTGGGAGAAAACTACAATCGCTATCTCAGATCCTTCTATTTCTCGCATGAGGTCAGGAGGCTGCATTCCTTTGAAAAGATTATCGTTGTCAAGGAAGGTGTTGATTCCAGCGTTTGAGAGGGCATAGTAGAGATGAGAAACGAACTTCCTGCGAGTGTCTTCTCCCCTGAAGTTGATGAACACGTCGTGAACCCGTTCGTGTTTCGATTTCGAGAACGACGGCGAAGATGTGAAGTCCATCAAACCAATTCAGGTCAACCGTTGGAGAGGGAAAGCAATAATGGAGAAATGCTGAGAGAAAACCCAGAACACCACTTTCTGCTTTTTAATCTTCTGAATGAATTACTAAAATATAATATTTTCAGAAATGCTGAGAGAAGACACAGAAATGCTGAGCGAACACCCAGAAGAAGACCCAAACATTTTCTCATTCTGTTTATGATATGTTCGAATAATAGAAAGAACTCTGACGTGAGAAAACAATACATCAGAAATAAAAATAAATATTTTATTATTTGGCAGAGTAGAAATACAAAAATATAAAAAAAAAAAATTGTGTGATTTAATAGAAAATAAATAATTTAAATTGTATTTTATCTCTGGTATAAAATATAAAATATAAGGATAAAATGGTCATTTTATATTTTAACTTATTGTACTTATCATATTCCATATCCTCTCTCATCCTTTCTATTAAACCAAGAGATTTAATTTACTTGATGTTACATCTATAATCTCTAACAAACTCAAGTCAAGTTGTATTAAATTAAGTTGATACCTCCAATGATTTATCGTACTGGTTTTTTTTTTTTTGGATTAAGTATGTTTTTAGTCCGTGAATTTTGACTTAAAATTGGAATTCGTCTTTGGTCAAAACTTTGATAAATTTTGGTCCCGAAACTTTAAAAATGAATGAATATAGTCATTTTAACCCAATTTTGTTAACTCTTTTTAGGTTTCAAACGCATTTATCAATAAATATTGAGCCAAAAATGTGTCAAACGGCGTAAATAACTCCAATATTAACCTGAAACACATTCCACATATTGAAAAAAAGTTAACAAAATTGGGTTAAAAGGACTATATTCGTTCATTTTTAAAGTTTAAGGACCAAAATTTATCAAAGTTTTGACCAGAGACGAATTTTAATTTTGGATCAAAGTTCAGGGACTAAAAACATACTTAACCCTTATTTTTTCTTTTTTAACTCGTATTATCAATGTCATGACTTAAGGTGTAATAAGTTATAAACGATCTCATGTCCTTCTATACGCCAATCAATATCAAAACAATTTAAATTTAAAATATAAATTACCTAAATAAGTGATAAAAATACTTTTAGTAAACTACAAGTACGATGAAAGCGGTGAAGGCACTAACTCTGATCAAGAAATATTTTAAAATGATAACATTTTTTTATTTACGAGAATGTAAAATATATAAAAATTAAAAAAATATATATTTATGATGGAAAAAGAATTGTATAACCATATGACCAAGACCTCTCATGCCCCGCCACTGACGCACTATTGAAGCAAATTTGAGAAAGTGGATTATGATATTTGAGCGTGTTCATTTTAGATTATTTGAAAGAATATGCGAGAGCGGATTTTGGGATGAATGTATTAATCTATCCCCTCAAAAGTGCGAAGATATTGCCTATGGTTTGTACACATTACGAAAGTACCCTTGTTCTCGTTTCCTATTTTCAAAAGCATGTGGCCAGATTCCTTCCTCTACCTGTGGTGTGTGCGTGTGTGTGATTGTTGAGTGAATGGAGGGAAGAAGATGAGGTGGTTGACGAAGAGAAAGAAGGGGTGGCGTGGTTGGCCGCGATGGTGGCTAGGTGGTGGTTGTGGTTGGACGATAGACGTGGTGTGGTGGTGATATGCACCGTGTTGCAGTGTGCTTTGAGAAGTGGATGGCCCTAGTTACGTAACTGATGCCTTGGTTTATAAAGGGACGACACCGGTTACGACACCGGTGTCGTGATTTTTTTTGTTTTTGTTTTTGTTTTACTTTTTTTAATTTTTTTAACTTTTTTTTAACTTTTTTTTTATTTTTTTTAACTTTATATAACTTTTGTTTAAAATTTAATTGTTTAACTTTCTTTTAAAATTTAATTGTATAATTTTTTTTTTAATTCGTATTAATTAATTATAATTATTTTTATAACATCAAATTACAAAATCATTTTCTTTTTCCATCAAGGATATTTTAGTAACTTTCTAATTCTATCTATTTTTACAATTTATTTTATCTATCACATCAATCAAATCTTTCACTAACTTTCATAAAATTTATCTCCAAATCCACTCACTTTACCCTCTAAATCCACTCAAAAAACACAAAAATTCATCCACCCAACTCTACACAAATTCATCTTCACATTCTCCCCCATATCCATCTTCCCAAAAGAACTCACCCTAAGAGGATAGATATAGGGGAGAGTGTGAAGATGAATTTGTGTAGATTTGGGTGGATGGATTTTTGTGTTTTTTTGAGTGGATTTAGAGGGTAAAGTGGGTGGATTTGAAGATAAGTTTTATGAAAGTTAGTGAAAGATTTGATTGATGTGATTAGATAAAATAAATTGTAAAAATAGATAGAATTAGAAAATTATCGAAATATCCTTGATAGAAAAAGAGAATGATTTTGTAATTTAATGTTATAAAAATAATTATAATTAATTAATACGAATTAAAAAAATATTAAAATTATATAAAATTCTAAAGTAAAAAAAATTAAATTTTTATGAATGTAAAAAAAATTATACAATTAAATTTTAAAAGAAAGTTAAACAATTAAATTTTAAACAAAATTTATATAAAGTTAAAAATAAGTTTAAAAAATTTTTAAAAAAAGTTAGAAAAAAAGTTTTAAAAAAGTTTTAAAAAATTAAAAAGTAAAAAAAAAATTAAAAAAAACTAAAAAAAAAATAAAAAACATCGACACCGGTGTTGTAACCGATGTCATTCCTTCACAAAACAAGGCACCGGTTACATAACCGGTGCCATCCTCCTCTCATAACACCACAACACTACAACACCGGTGCATAACCACCAAACACGTCGTCCAACCACACACTAGCCACCACCTCAACGCACGACTACCCCTTTTCCTCGACCACCACACCCCAAACTACCTCATCTTCTTCCCCCTCCATGCACTCAACAATCACACACACACACACACACACCATAACTCACCTCTCAAAACGCGGATGACATTCACAAGCACAGTCGGCCATAAGCACATGGTTTGGGAAAGGGAAACAAAACTGAAGGGTAATTTCGTAATCAGATGCATTATACCCGCTTATCCTCTCACTTTTGAGGGGATGAAATAATACATCCATCTCTCAAATCGTCGCTCCCATATCCCTTCAATTCGTTTAAACCGAACACACTCACATATCAAATCCGCTCTCCCAAATTTACTCAAACAGTTAAACACCTTCAAACAAACATTGCATAAAATTCTAAGGAAGAATTTCAAGAGAATTCTCACTTGTAGATATCTGTAGATAAAATTCGTGACGGATAGTTGGTATTCATGGATATTTGCTACTCGCGGGTAACGGGTAACGGGTAACGAATATTTTAATACTTGCTTATAAACGAGTTGGGTGCAAGTATCATACTATCCGTACCCGCAAATACTTGTTACCCGTAAAAGATTAAAATTAAAATTAAATTTATGTTTTATTAAGTTAAATTTAATTAAAATTACAATTAAAATTATATTTTATTATATTATATCAAATTTATATTTTATTTTATTTTATATTTTTTGTAATTTTATTTAAATTTAATTTTAAATATTTATAAAATATATTTTTTTAAATATTTGTTGGTATCGACGGATATCCATAAATTTTAAAATACTCATGAATATTTTTTAAACCGGTATCCATACGGGTATTGGGACGAGTGACAGATAGATTTTTTTATTGCGAGTCAAAATACGGATAAACACTATCCGTACTAGATCCAACCTTTTGTCATCCCTACCCGTTACCATATTCAGATCCATTATTATAGGTAAATATTTTCTATCATATCGTGCTAACCATATATAGAATAAACAAAATGTATTTTACCATTTCGCCTCGAAATATTTTCAATAATTATGGCAATGTCAAATGTCTTTTGACACACAACCATCTATAAAATACAATATTTCATTCACTGCAACATTCCCCATTCCTTAACAATCCCTAATATTTCAAAATAATTCAATTTACCTAGGTCACATGAACATGCATATGTTTGACCAAGATATTTCATCCTCTCAATATTTACAATGAATATATAATCGTGTCAAGTATGGAAAGACACAAATAAGAAAACAAATATTACATCAAAACCAATAATATACCCTAACAAACAAGTGCTGGACTAGACAACGCAGTTGTATGTAGTGGGACACGAAACCCTAGTCAATTCACAAAATGCAATATAATCACAAAACTACATGACTTAAAAAAGTCGAAACAATTAGAATCCTATCTACATAATATTTTAATCCCACATTTAAGCATCGTAACAAACACCACACACACAATTAGAATCCTGTCTACATCATATTTTAATCCCACTTCAATTTTTTTAGAGTAGTAGAGAGACTTCAATTTAATGTCATATTGACGTAAAGAAAAATACAATTAATTATTTACTAATATATTCCAATAAGGAAAAAGTTATAGCAACTGAATTTGTATAGGAAATTTATTTTATACTTAATTATTTAAATATTTAATTAAATAACAATCATTTTAAATATTTTTTCGTGCTAAACGATGAAAGTATTTATTAAAAATTTGATCCTAATTTTTTTAGTTTTTTTAAATTGGTCTTAATTTTTTTTTTAATTTGGTTATAATATTCGTTAATTTTGTTTAATTTGATCAATTTTGCTAACGTCGTTTAAATAATTAATGGATTATAAATAGTGACCACATGTCATTTCGTGATTTTTTTAGTTTTTCTAATATATTTTTAAAATTTTTTAATTTAAAAAAAATGTCCACATGTCAAGCTAGTATTACCACATGTTAGAGTCAATTTTTTATATTCAATTTGGTTATGATATTCATTATTTTTATTCAATTTAATTCTGTTTTAATTTTAAATTGAGCAATTTTGTCACTCTTGATACTAAATTTAATTTTTATATAAATGTTATACTGATATTTTTATTAAAAAATTAGACTCAACTTAATAAAATAACATATATCAAAATCAAATTGAATATGTAATATTAACTTGACACATTAACATTTGTTTTTAAATTTAAAAAATTAAAAAAATAAAAATAAAAACAGAAAAAAACATGAAATGACATATGACAATTACTATTCACGATCCATTAATTATTTAAATGACATTAAAAAAATTTAAAATAGAACAAAATTAAGACAAATTAAAAAAAATATGATCAAATTAAAAACATTCAACGAAAATTAGGATAAATCGGTAATTAAGTCTTGACATTTATATATATCAAAGCAAGTTTAGCTTAAGGACGGAGTCATCTTATTTAACATATCATTAAAATTTAAACTTTTTAGCCAACTTCAAAACTAATTTTGTTTATAGTGAAATATTATTTTTATAGTTTGTTTGAGTGAGATAATTTAGAAAAATAATTTATTTATTTGATATTTATTTATTTTTAAATGAAATAAATTATTTGGATGAGAAAATTAAAAGAAAAAAATTTAATAATTTTTTAAAAATGTTTCAAATAATTAAAGTAATAATAGAACTTAAAATTCATTGAAAATGAATAAATTAAAACTACACAACACAACTATTTATTTTTTCTTTAAATATATTTTACATTACTAAATATTAAAATTTTCTAATATTTTATTATAAAGTTTAATTTTAAAAATTGAAATTTTATAATAAATTTTATCTTAAAAAAAAATTTAATTACTTTACCAAAAAATGAATTTAAAAATAATTTATTCTATTTAAATATAATATTTAAAAAAGAAAGAGATTCAATGAAAACAATTTAAATTTCTTAAAATTATAAAGTTATCTTTTCCAAACTCAATGTTAAAATTTGAATATTATAATAATTCTTTGTTTCACTTTGGAAATCTATCTAAAATTTCAAAATAATAAATCTTTACTAAATCAAAAAAGTGTGGGTCTTATACATAATAAGTTATGTAAGGGAAATGTTGGTAAGCACTAAAGGTCGTCGTCTCTGTGTATTCTGAATCATTGCGTTCTCTCCTAACCGTTGACCTCAATTCCAGTGATGGCATTCGAGTCTTCTTCACCAACATCCAAATCCGACTGGATATACGACGTGTTCATCAATTTCAGGGGAGTAGACACCCGCAAGAAGTTCGTTTCTCATCTCCATTCTTCGCTCTCAAAAGCTGGAGTCAAAACGTTCCTTGACGAGGAGAATCTGCTCAAAGGAATGGAGCTGAAAGAACTATTGCGAGCAATTCAAGTGTCTCAGATAGCAATAGTTGTTTTCTCCAAAAGATACGCTGATTCTAACTGGTGTCTTGAGGAGCTTCAAAAAATCTTTCAGTGCCGCCAAACTTGTGGCCTAAGAGTTGTGCCCGTATTTTACTATGTTGAACCATCCGAAGTTCGTCACCAGACGGGTGATTTTGGAGATGCGTTTCGAGCAGCTGCAGAAAGTAGCTATGCAGGAGAACATCTGGAATTTGCGTTGTCGAGTTGGGGACGCACACTCACCGACGCTGCAGATTTGTCTGGGTGGAATCCGAAGGATTGGAGGTAAATCAATCACCACTTCTAGTCGGAGAAAACTTCATTATAATTATTTTTATTTTTAGGGTTATTTTAAATTATTTTTAAAAATTATATTTTATTTTTTATCTAAATTTATATTGTTTATTTAATTATAAAATAATTTAAAATATGTTTTTCAAATGTGAAATGTTTTATATAATGAAGATACACAATAGATTACAATATAATTTTTATGTAGAGATTTTTACATGATTATAATATAATTTAAAATGAAACATAATTTTTAAAAATAATTTGATAACAAAAATATATTTAATTCTTATTTTTAATTTAAAACATATATTAAATATAATTTATATAAAAATTAAAAATCAGATTTAATAAAAGTTTAAGAAAACTAATTCCTATTAATTAATTTATAGTTTAATTAAGTTTTAACTATCTTTTAAGTTTGGATGAATCGATGTTATTTTCTCTTTTTTGTGTTTAACTTATCCATTAAATTATTTATTAGTTCTCCAATATTCAAGAACCCTAAATCCATTGAAAATTAAATTTAAGAGGTAGTTAAATTTTAGTTAAGGATTAATTTATATACCCAACAAGCTACTTTTATGTTTTATGATTTTCTTAACTGAGACATATATTTGAACTTTATGATTTAATTTGGTACTCTGGGACCATTATGTTTTATCTATAATTATTAATGCACTTGAAGGACTGAAGCTGAGCTAGTGCGTGACATTGTTAACTACGTTATTGCCAATCTTGATTACAATGCCTTGCCTATCACCAAATTTCCTGTTGGATTAGATCATCCGGTGCAAGAAGTGATTAGATTTATTGAAAGAACCAAAAATTCTTGTAAGATAGGGATATGGGGAATGGGAGGATCTGGTAAAACTACCATTGCCAAAGCCATCTACAATAAACTTCATCGTTTATTCGAGAATAAAAGTTTCATTGAAAATATTAGAGAAGTTTGTCAACCAGATAGAAGAAGAGGACTTGTTCGTTTGCAGGAAAAACTTCTTTCTGATATCCTGAAAGTAAAGGTGGAGATACAAAGCGTTGGGATCGGACAAGCTATGATTGAGAACAGATTTATTGGAAAAAGGGCGGTCATTGTTCTTGATGATGTGAATGAGTTTAAACAACTAGAAGCACTATGCGGAATTACTCAGTGGATGGGTGAAAGAAGCGTAATAATCATTACAACAACAGATCTAAGTTTACTCAAGAGTTTTGAAGTTGATTTTGTTTATGAAATGAAGGAAATGGAAGCAAATGAGTCCCTTGAGCTTTTTTGTAGGCATGCGTTCAGAGAAGCAAAACCAAGAGAAGGTTTCAATGAACTTGCAAAAGAAGCAGTTGCTTATTGTGGTGGACTACCTCTAGCGCTTCAAGTTCTGGGTTCTGACTTGAGTAAGAGGACAGTGACTGAGTGGAGAAGTGTGCTGTCAAAACTAAAAATAATTCCCAATACACAAGTCCAGGAGAAACTAAGGATAAGTTACAATTTATGTGGTGAAATGGAAAAGGAAATATTTCTTGATGTATGTTGTGTTTTTATTGGTAAGGACAGAGGCTGTGTGACGGAGGTACTAAATGGCTGTGAACTCTATGCTGATATTGGAATACCTGTCCTCTTAGAACGTAGCCTCATAAAAGTCGAAAAGAACAACAAACTCCGAATGCATCATTTGCTACAAGACATGGGAAGAGAGATTATACGTGAAGGTTCAAGGAAAGAACCTGGGAACCGCAGTAGATTATGGTTTCAAGAGGATGTGCGTTATGTATTGACAAATAGTTCCGTAAGTACATTATTTACATGCACTTTTGAACATGAAAGAGTTTTCCTTTTCACATGCATTACAAATGTGGTTTGCCTAAACATGCGAACTAACAATTTAGTTTTCTAAATTAATTTTTCGTTGGTCTTTTCATCAAGGGGACACATGCTGTTGAGGGATTGGCTCTGAAATTGAATTTAACCAAAAGAGAATGCTTTAAAGCTGATGCTTTCGAGAAAATGAGTAGTTTGAGACTGTTGCAATTCCATCATGTAGAACTCACGGGAGATTATGGGTATCTTTCTAAGCAATTGAGATGGATCTATTGGCAAGGGTTTCCTTCAAAATACATACCTGACAACTTTTGTCTGGAAGATGCAATTGCAATTAGTTTCAAACACAGTAATCTTAGGCAATTGTGGAAAGAACCCAAGGTATGTAGTACATGCCACTTTTCTCTTAAACACATTATTTCCATTTTTTTTTTCAATACTATCTTTTTGTAGGTTTTGTCTATGTTAAAGTTCCTCAATCTTAGTCATTCCAAGTACTTGACTGAAACCCCTGACTTTTCTGGACTACCATATCTTGAAAAGCTCATTCTCAAACATTGTCCAAGTTTGCGCTGTGTTCACAAATCCATTGGAGATCTCTGTAATATTGTGCTGATAAATTTGAAGGATTGTACAAGCCTTAGCAGTCTTCCAAGAGAGATATACAAGTTGAAATCTTTGAAAACTCTCATCCTATCTGGTTGTTCGAAGATTGACAAATTGGAAGAAGATATAGTGGAGATGAAATCCTTGACAACTCTAATTGCTGAAAATGCTGTTGCGAAACAAGTGCCCTTTTCAATAGTAAGCTCAAAAAGCATTGGATATCTATTCCCATGTGGGTATGAAGGATTATCCCATGATGTTTTACCTTCTATTATTAGGTCCTGGATGTCACTAACAATGAATCCCCTGTCTTGTATTCATCCGTTATGTGGCATTTCAGCATCTCTAGTTTCCATGAATATGCAAAATATTGATTTGGGTGACCTAGCACCGATCCTTACCAACCTTTTAAATCTTCGAAGTGTTTGGGTGCAATGTGACACGGAGTTTCAAATAACTAATCAAGTAACAAAAATTTTGAATGACGTGCAAGGGGTACATTTCACTGACTTGGAAATAGCATCCTGTACATCAGAAATTTCAGACAATTCCTTGAGATCTCATTGGATTAGAATTGGAAGCTACCAAGAAGCAGACTTCAATACTCTTAACAAGAGCATAACTAAGGTTCTTTCTTTTTCTATTTGTCTACTTCCCTTCACTATTAGTTCTATATATTAATTAAGAGAACATGAAATAATCCTAGGTATCTAAAGGAAACTTCAATACTCGCCTTATTTTAGCACCTTTTCCTTTCTATAATAATCACACTGCTTCATTTAAAAATGACTTAAATATTAATTTAGTTCTTATTTTTGTTGAGTTTGTTCAATTTGGTTTTATATTATGCTCTAGGAAACTGATTTCCATTACTTCCTGCTACTCTTGCTTGGTGTTTCTTGTGATATGAGTTAAGAGATGTTGTTTCTTACTAAAAACGAGTATTGTCTTATGCTTCGTCTGAAAGTAGCATTCTTCTTCATTAGTCCGACTCAGATAGTCTATTTCTTGCTCTTGTGTGTTCAGTTTCATGTTGTGAAAGTCATTGTCACTTTTCACGTATAAATACAGCAAAGTGTGGACCCCTCATAAGAAAAAATAATTGTGTGAAAAAAAGTGGTTTGGGTTCTGCTGAGATATTATCTTAAAAGTGAAAAGGAAAGGTGTTCTTCGTTGTGTCTTGGTTTGGATTCCAGTTTTCAAGGTGGAGTTGCTCTCTCTCGTGGATGTTGGAAACATTGGTTGAACCTCAAATTGTGTTGTTCACTTTTTCTCTTTGCTAATCTCTTGCCACATTTTTTCGGCATTACGTTCTTGAGTTTGGCTCCGGCATTTCAGGCGGTTTTGGGTTCCTTGTCCTGCTGGTATAGGTGGATTTCTTGGAGTTTCTTTTCTTTCCATTTTTCTTTTGCAACAAAAGACGTACATAAATTGATCCTTCAGTTGATTTATATTTAACAAAACTAGGGCCAAATTTGTTTTAATTAAGTACTAATTAAGATATTCTGCTAATGCTGCAGGGATTGGCAGCCAGTGGATCTTGTAATGCTTTTCTGCCAGGAGGCAATTATCCTCTTTTATTGGCCCATACAGGCGAGGGACATTCAGTGGATTTCACTGTGCCTCAGGATTGGGACATGAAGGGAATGGCTTTGTGTTTTGTGTATTTATCAGCACCTGAAACCGTAGCAACTAAGTGCCTTATTAGTGTCGTACTGGTTAATTACACAAAGTGCAGCATCCAGATATACAAGCGAGACACAGTCATTTCCTTTAATGATGCAGATTGGCAGGGCATAATATCTCATTTGGAAGCTGGAGACAAGGTGGAGATTTTTTTGTCTTTTAGGAATGAATTGGTGATAAAAAACACAGCTGTCTATCTGATAAAAAAACCTGTTATGAAGGTTTATAGCAGGAAGAGGAATCTTAAAGATCAAGAAAGCAGCCGGAAGAGACAAGGGTAATAGAGTATTAGAAACATAAAGATTTGTTTATAATGAAACTTATAAATCATCGGATTATAATAGTTAGTAAATGTTAAGTGTACAGAGGAGGAGGTTTCATTGGAAAATATAATACCAATGAGACCTGAGTTCAACCACATAAAACATTGACGTCACTCTCAACCTAAAACCTTAAGGTAAAGGATTTATGGGTCTTCATATATAATGTTTTACTTTTTTATTTCTAGCTAATGTAAAACTTAGACTCGCACTTAAATTCTTAACATGTAAATACACAGATAACTAAGCCTTTGGTTCATAGAAATGGTGATTTTCTCTTTTTGGATAATTTTTACCAAATAAGTTGTTTGTGCTAGGCAGAGATAGAAGTCACTGACTGATCTTCAAGTACTAGAAAATTGTTATTAAGTCTATTTCTCGGTCAAAAAGTTTAAATTAGTATATAAAATAAGGTCTAAACCAACTTATATATTACATAATGTATTTTAATTTTATGTAGAATCTTTAACACACCTCTCTGCATTAAAGACTTGACACCTTGAATATATTAGATCGAAGGTTAAATTACACTTAAACTCTCTTAATATCAAAACTTATCCTAAAGTTTGCAAGACCGTCCGACTGATATTGAACCGTTTACAAGTTGCATGCTTGATATTTTCAACTTCGACATGACTATAGATGTGATTAAATTATATCAAATAGAATTCACTTTGTAACAGCAAAGAGATTTTTTGGAGAATATAACCAATTGCTTAATAAAAAATGTAATACAGTTTCTAGAGATAATAAGACAAAGAAGCCTTACAGTTTTGCTAACAAAGTGCTCACAACTAAACTCTACGGAGATACTGAAAGTTAATTTTGCATTCCATGGCCAGACTTTCACTCTGAACTTCCCTGGCATCCTTTTCTGTTTTCAAAAATGTATTCATTAGTGCACATGGAAGTGGACTTTACGTAACATCCCATTTAAATAAATACCTTAATTAAATTACATGTCACACAAATAATATAGAGACAAGGTTCCGGAGTATAAACACTACTCATTACAATATCCAAGGTACAAAAGAGAAGACAAGACACACCACGATGTCGGTACAAAGTATAGTAAAGAGATCAACAGTAGTACAAAGTAGAAACTCCGAGACAAGATAATACATGGGTCGTAGTCCTAAAAGAAAAGCCTAAGCAAAAGGAATCCAGCCCAAGCAGGCTATGCAGCAGAGTCACCATTTCCTTGTTGGCCACGAGGATGTCTCGCATTTGCTCAGATCAATAAATTGATGATCTTCGCAAAAAGAAAGAACCATACAAGCAAGACATACAACAAACAAAAGGGTAAGCTAGAGCAAAAAATGAGTTATCATACAGTTACATACAATTTTATAGTTCAAGATGCATAGACCAACCAATCATGTTATGACTTGCAAACAATATACTAAAGACTCAGACACGACTCATCCGGATACATATAATTAGTCGGATTCAGCGGATGCTTGCACTTGTGGTGACTTTGACTGCTCTACCGAGCTGCTATACCAAGTTGCTCTACCGAGCTAGATGTACCAGTGTCTCATCCCCCACACACAAGGTTAGCCCTTAATGGGTTCCAGGCCTCCTACTACTCTCACCACTAGAGTTAGTACGCTATATGTGAGACTAACTAACTCTTTAGAGTGTTAGAATGCAATCCTTACCTTGAATCCTTACTAAATTATATAGATGGGGCACCACCATGAACTCTCACTAATAGGGGTCATGAAATTATGTCCCAACCAACTGAGGTACCACCATGAGATCTCACCTAGAGACTCATGGAATTATGCCCTAACCAATGAGGCACCACTGCGAAACTATCGTGGAATTACGCCCTAACCACATACAAATCATATCTCACCATCCAAGTATGTAATTGTTACGCATACAAATTTCATGCCAACATTTACAACAAACCTTCATTCATATTCCATACCAAAACCATACCAAACTCATCATTTTTAGCCCATGAATCATTCCATACATGCAACATGCCCAAATCATGTTAAACTCATCCATCACAATCCATAAATCCTCTCACCCATACATAATAACCCAATTCATGCTTTAAAAGTATAAAATAAATCCAAACATATGGCCAACATTTAAGAACGGAGAAACAACCGAACAAGCACACCCCTCGCCCAACTCCTCGCTCAGGCATAAAGGTCTCGCTCAGGCGAGCTCCTTTCGCCTAGGCGAGAGCTCGAAAAATAGGGACAATGGCCTTCTGCACTTTCTCGCTTAGGCGAGACCTCCTCGCTTGAGCGAGACATTCCCTCGCTCAAAACGAAGATTGGTCGCCTGAGCGACAACTTGCGCAAAAGACCTGGGCGAGCCTTTGTTAGTCTCGCCTAGGCGAGACACGCTCGCTTGGGTAAGAAAACCAGTGCTCACCACTGTTCCCTCGTGCATCAGCCAACATCCAAGAATCCCAACGACATTTAGCAACATTACAAGCCATCACAACAACACCCAAGTATTTTAAACACAGAACAAAGGTACAACAAGCAATTATGACTTGAAAACGAGAAACTCTAACTTCCCTTACTTGGAAAGAGCTAAGGCGAATCTTGAGTACGAACAGAGAAGCACCACAACTCCTAGGGCAGTTTCGCGAGCTGAAAAGATTGTGGTATGGATTAAGCACGTGAACTAGGGAGAATCCTAACTAGATTACGAAAAACAAACCAGAGAATGAAGATATGAGTTGGAGGCTAACTTACATGGAGGAAGAATGACGTTGGACAAGCTTGCTACGACGTAGGGACAAATCCTAGCAGAGGTTCTGTGGAGAAAAAAATGGGAGAGTTAGGGCACTAATTTTTTAGAGTGAGCTGCAAATAAGGGATCTTGGCTGTTTTAGGGGCCTTGGCACCTATGAGCCAACTTTTAGGCCCAACAATGTGACAACCCTTAAACATTAGGATACTAAATAAAAGTGGGCCTTACACTTTATTTTTCAGCATTATACTCCAAATTTAAAACTAAAATATATCCAAATGAAGTAAAAAAAGGAAGGTTTAGACTTCGGTTAAGAACATAAGCTTATACTTCAAAAATAGACATCGGTCGGTAAGACATCGAAGGCGGAAACAATTAAGAAATATTTTAAATGAAAAATAAGTAATAGTCACCAGTTCTCCAATTCAGGGAGGCAACCAAATAATTGTATTACATATCGACAACAAAAACCTATATTAATCATTGTCCGTAATTATTTAAAACATGAAGGAGAGGAGTAAAATTGGATTCTAAATACAACCGAAACCTATTCTAGTGTATGCTCCAGTTTTCAATATCATCAAAACATATTCCATTATGTTTCGATTATTTTGTTAACCGAAGCCTATTTTTATAATTTTCAAAATAATTTAAAATTATTTAAAATTAGAAGTGGAGGAATAGGCTTTGGTTATTACTATAATCGAAAACTATTTTTCTTTATATGCTTCCGTTTGTGTTACAACTGAAATCTATTATTAATTTTTTTTAATATATTTTTTATTATTTTAATTTATGCATATATAACCTGTCTAAACATAAACAAAACAACCCGATATAGTCAGACACAAACTTTATACAACAAAATATACAACAATTTAGAATCAAAGTACTGGTGTACAAAATATATAATATATATTACAAATTACGTATAATTATTATAAAGTAGACTATTACGTATAGAGATGACAAATAAACTCGTCCCCGTGGGTATTACCCGAACCCGTCCCTGTTTTGACGGAGAATCCCCGCATTGACTGGGTATGGGTATGAGTATGGGGAATCCCCGATTTTTTCAATTGGGTATGGGGATGGGTATGGGGATGTACATATCCCCGCCATAATACCCGTCCTCGCCATATCTCCGTATCCGTTTAAATTATTAAAATATTCATAATTAATTAAGTAACTCTCTCTCTCTCTCTCTCTATATATATATATATATATATATATATATATATATATATATATATATATATATATATATATATATATATATATATATATATATATATATATATATATATACATATATATATATATATACATATATATATATATATATATATATATACTTTCTATTTTTTATTTCTTTTAATTATTTGGTTTGTCAAGAAACTCATTCGCATAATATATTTTTTATCTTATCATGACCTTTATGTAATTATGTTAAAATGATGTATGTTAATTAAATTTTTTTTATGCCTTAAATTTGAATATTTCTATTATTTTTTAATATTTTTATTTATTATATATTTTCCTTTCACATGAGAATGTTTATACTCTCAATTTAAGGTAATATAAAAAAATTCTTTACTTATTATTATTAATTTTTGTTTAATTTGAAAAAACTCTTTTGTTTCATTAAAATAATTTTCGTTATTTTTCAACTATTGAGTATATATGTTGATATTTGAAAAATTTTCTTAGTTCTCTAAGGTATTTTTCATCTTATCATAGCTTAATTATACATTTGATTTCCTTTGTGCGATTTCTTTCGATAGTCTCTCAAATTATTTCTAAAACACACATTTGTTAGTTTTTTAATATTTTTATTTATTGTTTATTTTCATCATGTAGAATAATA
>Ga0214545_1002570_pt1 | contig 34974 bp, 10 predicted proteins | sample CNSS4metaG_FD_160064 | JGI IMG/M metagenome (GOLD analysis project Ga0214545, IMG submission 160064) | Root nodule microbial communities from cowpea collected in UCLA plant growth center, Los Angeles, California, USA - CNSS4 | ecosystem: Host-associated > Plants > Roots > Nodule | place: USA...
ATATATATATATATATATATATATATATATATATATATAAGGTAAAGTTTAGCGGGTACGGGTATCCACGGGTACGGATACTATGATACCCGTACCCGCCCCGTTAACATGCGGGTATCAAAAATACGCATACCCGCAGGTAGCGGATATCCATTTTTAATATTCATTTCCTACTCGTTACGGGTTTTATTCGCGGATACACGTATGTACAGATTTTTTTGACATCCCTAGTAATAGTATACCGAAACAAAATTATTAAAATTTTAAATTATTTTAATTTTTTAACCAAACAACTTATATATATACCATTTAATTGGAAATAAAACCCAATAAATAAAATAATAAAGTAAATAAGAAAAGAAAGAAAAATATGAAAAGTGTAAGATTTATGATAATCATATATGATTTTAAATTTTGATGAAAAAGTAAATATCATTTTTCATTTTAGGTGTATCTAATTTTGTTTGTATTAAGACGTCTTATTCTTTATATATATATTGTGCAATTTTATTATTTATCTGTATGTTTTTAAATTTATACTCAGATCTTATATTTGTCTATTTATGTTAAAACTAGAGTATTTTGATATAAGATGATATGATCTAATAATCTTATCTTAATAATTTATTTATGATAATGTAGTCCTGCTATATAAAAAATAGTTTAGACAATTCCTAGTTTGATAACCGATAATGTTTGGTTTTGGTGAAGTAATATATCTATTTTAAATATATCTACCATGATTTATAATGTTTATAAGTCACATTTATAAAAGTGTTGCTTAGACTAATCGATGGAGTTTTCTAAAGCCAAAAGCTATTGTATATCTACTCAAGAAGTCGTATTAATATTTGATTGAGTTTTTGTAGGAAAAAGCATAAATATATAATTTTTTATGCATTTTGTGATGTTTTTATATAAACTGAAGAAAAAATTGAAATAAACAAAATATTTAAACTTATATAATACTTTTATTCCTGAAATAGAAACACCATTTTTAAAACTTATAAAGAAAGTATTAGTGGCGAAGCATTCTGGTGACAGGGCCATGTCCCCAAAAATTTTGAATTTTTTTTTATATTATAAGTATTTTGAATTTTTTTATATTGTATATATTAGATAATATATAACAAATAAATGATGATTAAGTTAAATATTTTTTTTATAAACATAATAATTAATGTTAATAAATAATAAAATATAAAATCAAACATAATAAAAATAAAGAATAAAAAGATTTATTAAGATATTTTTTATTATTTTTTTATTATAGTTTGAGTTTTTCACATATTGTTCTTTATCTCATTTTTATATGTTATTTTGTTTTTTTTTTCTTGAAGAAAAAAAATATGTTATTTTTGTTCTTATTTCTCCTTTATTATATTCCATTCTCACAGAAAGAAAAGAAGAAGGTAATTCTTCTATCTCAATTGATGATGGAATATTATTTTAATAATTTATTTAATGAGTCTCTTTTATATCAATTTTTTTATTTTATGAGCATAAAAGAAAAAATATTGTACTGTGTATTTTTTATAACCGGATTTTAATTGTAGTTCCATTATGTCTTGAGTTTCTCGCCAGTTTTGTTCGTATCTCATTCTAACCTATTTTATTTTGTTTTTGAAGAGAAAAAGATCTATTATTTTTTCTCTCATCTCATAGTGGTTCTCTTCCATTCTCGAAGAAATAACGAAGAAGGTAATTCTCTCTTATCTCACTCGATAGTGAAATATTAGTTTAAAAATTTATTTAATAAGCCTCTTGTATACTAATTTTTTATTTGATGAATATAGAAGGAAATATATTGTACCATATGTTTTTATAATTGAATTTTAAGTGTGGTTTGTAAGGCCCTTTATTTCTGCCCCTTTAATCTTTAGGGCTGTCCTGCAGCAGTGGGCCTAAAGGCCGGCCCATAGGATAAAAGCCTTCGTGTTGCCCTAATTTCATACCCACTCTCACTCTTGCAGAACTCAGCAGCCGTCGCCTCCCCTCCGCACTAGAGCTCTGCTAGGGTTTGTTCCCCTCTTGAACCAGTCCGTCCCAAGTGCCCAAGTAGTGAGTTCTACTCCACGTAAGTGATTCTGACCCTACTGTGATTGCTTCCTAAAGTTGTTCTTCGCATTTCACCGTTTAGAATCGAACTAACCCCTTTTCTTCCACTATTATGCTGTTCCGCCAGCCTGCAAGTTCAGCACTTGAGCTGCTGTGCTCTGAGGTCCTGTGTCAAAGTTGTGTTAGCCCTTTTCCAGGTACGGGAAGTTAGGGTTTTTAGTTTCGAGTCCTTCTTCTGAACCATGTATGAGTTGGTTGTTGATCTTATGGTGTGATATTTCGTTTTGATGCGTGAGGATATATTGCATGAATTGTTTGGGTGGAGAACATGGCTGCTGCAGGTGAAACAGTGGCGAGACCTGTTAATCTCGCTTAGGCGGGCCAGTCTCGCCTAGGCGAGACAAACAGGGGCTCGCCTAGACCAGTTTACGCGAGTGGTCGCCCAGGCGACCTGCTCCTTATTTTAAGCGAGCGAGCATCTCGCCCGGGCGAGAGGGGTCTCGCCTAAGCGAGATCCCACGTTGCTCCCTACTTCCCCTTTTGAACCCCGCCTAGGCGAAGGGGGGGGCTCGCCTAAGCGAGCACGTCTCGCCTGAGCGAGACCCCTCAGCCTGAGCGAGGGATTGGGCGAGGCAGTGCGCTGTTTGGGTGCTTGTTTATTCTTGTATAATTGATATTGGATTAGGTGTGAATTGTATGATGAGAAACATGTATATAATGGAATATTACGTATGCTTGGCATGAATTATGAATTACGTATGGCAGGTTGGGTATGATCTTGGCATGTAAAATGAATGAGTGGGTTGGAACTAAAGGAACACGTTATTGATATGAGATGAGGCCCTAGATTCATGGGGTGGTGATGATCAAAGGTATGGATTTGAAATACGATGCGTATGAGGAATTAATCTCAGGGGTTGGTATGGAAATGTAAAAATGATTTAACGTTCTCTTATTGTCGAGTTATGAATGTTGGTCCGTGTCAGCGTGTAAATTCCTTGGGGTCTCTAGGTGGGACCTCCGAGGTCGCGCTTTAGTGGTCGGGACGTAATTCCATGGCTCCTGTTAGTGGGTGTCCATGGTGGTGCCCCATCTGTATAACTAGGTAAGGATTCAAGTTAAGGTTGCATCCTGACACTCTAAGGAGCCGGTTAGTCTCACTTAGAGCGGACTGACTCCCGTGGTGAGAGTAGCAGGAGGCTTGAAATTCATTAAGGGCCAACCTTGTGGTGAGGGAGATTTGATTCATCGTAACACTTGTATTACATAGCTCAGGATCGAGCAGCTCGGGGGTGAGCAGAGGTATCCACCACAAGTGCAAGCATCCGCTGAATCTGACTAAGTTATACGTATCCGGATGAGTCGAGTCGAGTCGTAGTGTATTGAGTGAAGAGTCATAACATGTTTGGTTGTTACATGGATGCGAGATGATGAACATATATATTGGACTTATGATGCATATGTTGTTGGCTCTAGCTTACCCTGTTTGTTGTATGGTTGTCTTGTATGTGGTTCTTCTTTCTTGCGATGATCATCGACTTGGTTGATGGGAGCAGATGGGAGCAGATGGGCGAGGTTCTCGTGGTCAGCAAGGAAATGGCGATTCAGCAGCTTAGCCATCTGGGCTGGGGTCATTTTATTCATGATTTCTTTAGGGCTACGGCCCCTGTATCGTCTTATGCTTTCTTACTCTACACTCTTCGTTAGAATTGTATCTGATTTATGTTATTTATGTTGGCATCGTGGTGTGCCAGGTTGTAGGGGTTGCGTTAAGGACCCCAAGACTACGCTGCTATACTTTATCGCGTGACGTTTCCTTTAATTTCGTTTAATAATTAAATGGGACGTTACATGGTTTGATTATCATCGAATTTTTTTTTGACAATATTTTAGATATGTGTGATTTCTATTTTAGTTATCGTTATATTAAATTATGTATTTATTTTTATTGTATTAATAACAATAATTAAATATTTAAATTATGGATGTATTATTTTGATTCTTCTAATATTGTTGGTCAAGATTCGCAAAGAAAAAGTACTAATGTGAAGATTAATCAAATCCATACATAAGAAAAATTAATTTGAAGTTGTGTGTACTATATTTAAATATATAAACATTTTTCACAAATATTTCATCATATTTCTAAATAAAAAGGGAAAAAAATTATTTTTCTCGTCATTTTCCCTTACATACAAGTTTATATGTCGTTCATTTTAGTTTTCTTTTTACAAATCTAGATTAATTTGATTTTGAGATTACGGATTTCGGTTGTACTTTAAAAACATTATGTTCAGGAACAAGTTGTACTTACGTGATACCAATGACGATTTCACACTAGTAAAGATGAAGTCGTGCAAGCACATGACAATTTTTTGTATAGATGCTGAATAATACGTTAAATTAAATTCGTGCAAGAGATGAACGACTTATGTTTCAGCCAGTCAAACACTAAAGTTGTAAAAGACTTCTTTCAAAACTTATAAACACTGAAATCATACATGATGTTGACGACTTCATCATTTTTATATAATTATATTATTTTTTATTTTTGTAGAAGTCATGCAGTTTATGTACAACTTCTCATTCTTTATTTTTTTTTAAATTTTATATACATATTTTCTTTTATTTTAAATTATTTTTTAATAATTTGATTAATGGATTTTCAAAATTTCTAACATTTTTAAAATTTATATATAATCATATATTTTCTAATTTTAAGATATTTCTTTTAATAATTTAAATTTTTTTATAACATTTTATATCTTAAATATTTTATAATAATATGATTAAAACAATTAAAACTTTTTATTTTAATTTGTGAATCAAATTATTAAAAATAATATGGAAAAATTTTTAAAAATTAATTTTTTTAATCATACTGTTAAAATAATTTGATTTTTGAGATAGCTTTTATTAATTCAGTTAATCAAATTATTAAAAATAATTAAAAATAATTTAATTTAAAAGAAATATTTTGGAACGGAAAGGCTTTGGTTTGTGAAATAATTTTTTTTAACAATTTGATTCACAAATATTAAATGAAAATTTCAAAATTTTTAATCATATTATTATAAAAAGTAAGATATAAAAGGTCATCAAAATTTTTAATTTATTAAAGAAATATTTTAAAATTAGAAAATACATGATTATATAAAAAGCTTAAAAATGTTTGAAAATTTCAAAATCAATTAATCAAATCATTAAAAAATAATGTAAAATAAAAAATTATGTATATTAAAATTTAAAAAAAAATAAAAAGAATTATTAAGTCGGAACCTTGCATACGATTTCAATGTTTTTGACTTCTGAAGAAGTCGCAGTATCTTTGCACGACTTCAGTGTTGCTTAGTTGAAGAAGTTGTCCAGCCTTTGCATGACTTTAATAATTAAGTGTATGATAAATTTTAATTGAAGATATCTTTGACTAACTTCATATTTACACACAAGTTATGTTATACTCGCTCGAGATGAAATCTTCATATTTACACATAAATCATGTTATGCTCGAGATGAAGTCGTACCATGTAGATATGATGACTTTATATATGTAATATTTTTAAAATGCGACATAATTTCAAAATCAAATTAACTCATATTTGTAAAATACCTTCATTTTAAAGAAATTATAACATATAAGTAACAAACAAACTACAAACGCACTTTTTAAGCTATAAGAACTTTTAGGATTAGGGTGTTTGAAATGCATTTCTGGTTAGAAGGAAATCTAACTTACATCACACCAACTGATTTCCAAACACACCCTTCCATAGTGATAGTTTGAGAAGTACCACAAGTATGATTTCAATCCAAACCACAGGTTTCATCGTACTTATTTAAGAAAATCAAACTCAACCTTATTATAAGAAGATGTTTCATTATTCAAATCAATTCTCAACTAATTTAAACTTTCAATTACTGTACATATATGTATAAAAAAACAATTTTTTCAATAAACACCTTTTTTTCTCTACTTTTGTTTTTCTTGTTGTCATATCATATTTTCTAAAATCCCATTACTCATCTCTTATTTATTTTTTCTCTTTGAATATACATTGGTGTTTTAGGTATTATTCATATGCAATAGAGTCTTCACTATCCCAATTAAAAAAAGACTTTCCTTGCGTATACGGACACTACACTTCATGACGCAAGACACATTCAAAACATTAATATTATAGTATATATATACATGCAAAGATTATAAAAGTTTTAGTGGTAAAGAAGGATCATAAATATAAAATAACAGTACGTAACAATTAACGACGATTTTCATGCAACTTGGAATGGACTAATAAAGTGATGTCTGCAGGAACAGCTATTTTATGGTCATAATAATTACCGTACCAACCAACAACATGCAGGTCTCTCTGCTCGATCTCTTTGATTTTATCCTAATGTCAGTTCCTACGGAAAAAGGGTTTTCCATCACCTTAACCACACTCCACACACAAATTACGTTACCAATAAATTAAGTTAATTATAACTAAACTCATCATCACTCGCAATAATATTATTATTTCAAACACAAAGTATTATTCACTACTAGGGATAGTAAGGGACCCCAGGCCAGTAGGGTAGTACTGGAACTGTGTTGTAATCTTCCAAAGTGAAAGAACAGTTTCCTTCTCCGATATTCTGATGCTGCTGATGCTGCTGCTGCTGCTGCACTGTTCTTCGTTTCGAGCAACGCAGAGCCTCTGACGTGCTTTCTACTGTTTCTTCTCCAGAGATTTCTGTGTAACCTGTTGATACTTGTGTTCTAGAAGCTTGTTCTCTCAGCATACCCTTCAACTTCATTACCTGCACACGCAAAACAGCTCAAGGAAGTGACCAGTTCCAAAGAATGAATGTCTACTTCATACTACACTTCACCCAACCACCAATCATTACGTCATTTCAAGCCACAAAAAACAGTGTTGTGTTCAACATGGCTCTATGAGTGCTGCTTTCAAGTGCTGCATAATTAACTCCAAGAGAAAACCCAGTTCAAATTTATGAAATTTATCACCTTTTTTTTTTCTGGGTATATAGAAAACTCAATGCGTGTCTAGTGAGGTGTCTATATTGAGATTGAAAGAAACAGAAAAGAAAAATGTTATGATATATATCAGAAGAAAAGGATAGACATGAAAAGCGACAAATGGGTGAGTGATTGCACTATCGTCACGTGTGTGAAATTTGAGATTTGTGAACGTATTGTTTTGGAAAGTAATTCACGGTCATCCAATACCAGATGACATCTATACAGGAAAAGAAAGAGAAGAGAGAAGTACAGATATCATAAGTGTGTGATGTGATAAAAAAAGAATGATAAAAAGAGTAATAAATGATGATATATCTAATCTAATCACTGTGTTGTGTATATATATATATATATATATATATATATATATATATATATATATATATATATATGTAACCTACCTCTTCCTCTAGCTTCTGTTTTTCCTTGGATATGACATCAAATTCCTGTTTAAGCGAATCGTACAAGTGTTCAAGTTGCTTGTTCTTCCACCTTGCACGCCTATTTTGGAACCAGACAGCAATTTGACGAGGTTGAAGCCCTAACTCCTTGGAAAGCTTCATCTTTCTATCAGGGTCAAGCTTTATCTCCTTCTGAAAACTACTCTCCAACGAGTCCAACTGGTCGCTCGTTAATCTCTTCTTCTTGTCCTGGTTCATTTTTTCCATGGACGAACTTGACTCCGCTACACTTTGTTGCTTCACTTCAATTCCTTGATTAAGTAACACACAGAGAGAGACAGAAAAGAGAGAGTTCAGTGAACAAGAGTTGCAATTTTCTAAAATGTTCAGTGTCTTTTTTAACTATTGCCAAATTAACCACCTTGCTTTAACATAGGAGTATACCTATTGTGTAGCACTTGTTCAAGAAAGGCAATAATTATGGAGGGTACATACGTAATGGCTTGAACATGAAGTTACTATATTCATTCGAAAATTTACAAAAATAGAGTCTGGAAAACGTAAAGGAGTCACTAAAATGCATGGTATAGAAGCTAAGTGTTTGAAAGGAGTAAGTAAGTAAAAAAGAAAAGTAGGTTGATGCCATTCCAGGAAAAAAGGTGAATGCTTTTAGAAGAAGAGTAGTAGATAGCTTGTTTACCTGGGTATGGTGTGTAGTTGTAGTTGTAAAGGAAGCCGAAGGAAGAGTCTGGTCGAGGAACATAACGTCTTGTGCTCCCGTTCCACTCCATGTCTGCTCTTGTTTGTTTTCTTGTCTCTCTTCTCTTTAACTTATCACTACACCTCCAATCTTTATATGGACCTCACTAATACATGGACCACATAGCAGTGAAGAGAAGAAGATAGAGAGAGGTCATAAGTGTGTGCAGCAAGTTTAAATAGGGTTTATGGGATTAGATTAGATTCCTCTAATAGAAAAATAAAAAAGAAAAAGAGTTGATGGGATTATATTAGTTACAGTAAGAATAAGATATATATGCATTTAAAGAGGTACTTGTGGATATTAAGAGAAAGGGTTGTGAATTTGGTGAGGTTTTTGTTGCGTGGATGATCCTACTTCACTTTTGGGGCGCAACAAAGTTTTGTGTTTAATGCAGAAACCGTACAGAGTAGGTTGGGAAGAGAAAGAGAGAGAGAGAAAGGTGAAGAAGGCGTGAAAAAGGGAAGGCATGTGTCAGTTGGCCCCCAGGAAGGCTTGAACGGGGACCATATTTGATCATAGACCTATGAATCGAGTGTTTCTATTGTGGCACACTGTGTTGTTGTGTTAGCAGAAAAGAATGGTGGGAGTTTTGCAAAATGGGTAAAATGGGTTCCAAAACGGGAATTTAATAGCAACATAGGAGAAGTTCTTTGGCCCTCAAAAGAGGGTACGTGAACCTGGCAACACTGCTACCCTCACATGAGACAAATAAAGGAAGGTAAATAAAACACAAGACTTAAGACTTAGCCTCACTACTCACTACTCACTTCTGTTTCTTTCAACTCCCACCTCTCCCTTTCACCTTAATTATGGCTTTGCAGTGTCACAGAGAAGAAAGCTGAGACAATCTCACTTTCACCTCTCCTGTCTCTAGATCTATCTGTTGCTTCCTTGCACAAAATCGGGATCTGGGTTTTCCATTTCAATTTTTTTCTGCAAACAAACAAATCCATTCATTGTCTGTGCTGTGGTTTGGTGCACAGATTGGACTGCTGTTTCGCTGTACCTTTTGCTCCCAAATAAAAGCAGAGCTTGGAGCGATAAGGAAGCCCTTTCTTTCGGCCCCAAAATCCTGACAGAGATAGGTCAGACAATCCAACTTCTACTTCTCCATCATCTCTCCAACTTCTTTATCTCATCACAACATTACATCCTTAATACCATCATGTCCCAAACAACATAAAATACTGAGTTTTTTTTTTTTTTTTGCTGTCTTCTACTAAACATTACAACTACACTATTACACTGTGATGTTGTATATGTTCAATCATCTCTCATTAATTAGGGTCGGTTTCCATTTCTTACAATTCAAAACTCATGAAGAATGCGATACATAAATTCCTTTTATTGAAGTTGCACCCACAACCCACAAATGATATAAATGTTACCATTGTTTTAGCTTTACTTTAATTAATAACATAAGTTGTTTACTTCTTTGTGGGCCAATTAAATTGAGGTATTTATTTTAGTAAATGCTTTCAACCAACTACAATTGCTCTTTTCTAATAGTTTTGGTTGCTTTTTATTTCAACCATGATTTATTAAATAACATCTTTACTGTTATATTAAGAGAAACGACAAATTAAAAAAAAGTATGAAGTAGTAGCCTTAATATAAATGTAACTTAATAGAGTTTTGTTGGAGTAAAATTATTTCGGAATTAATAACACTTTTCTCTTAAAAAATCTAAACTTGAAATGTCAAATACAAAGGGGTGGCAATTTTCCTGTCTTTTGGATTTTGGAGGTTCTTCTAGGTACTATTTCATTTGACCATGGAGACAAGGATGAGGAAAAAATCCATGAAACACATTTGTTGATATATATACGATCTTTCCCACATGAAATCTATAAAATAAACCACATTTTAATCCTTTTAATGTAATTTAATTTCTGTGTCTTATATATTATGACATAGACATAAAAGTTGTACGTAAAACTACACTATTAAAAGTTGTCAAAACGAATACTTATTTTTTCTACTGGTTCTTAATTAGCATAAAAAAATCGCCTTTTATTCACAAACAATGAACTTTGTTTACAAAAACAACAACTTTATATTAAAAAAAAAAAAACTTTTTATCAACTTATAGCGATGCATTTAAACAACTTCTAGAAGTAACAACATGGTAAATGATTTGGTAGAGAGGAGAAAAAAGAAAGAGAGAAATAGAGGAAAAAAATTATATTGCATGAATTGCTGTAACGTGCATCGTATCTCGATATCAAATAGTTTAATATTGAATTTTGAATAATTTATCGATGATTTCAATGTTATAGGACATTATCACGAGCAAAGGAGAAAAAAGTTACTAGAAGACAAGAAAATGGGGAAGTGGAACGGAGGAACATTATGAAAACATAGAGAGCAAGAGAGAGCCCCACGTGAGCAATTCTCAGAATATCACACCTTCTATATAACTTCAACAAACAATGACTGAGGATGTTCCAGTAATTGTCTACACTTCTATGACCACTCTCGATTCATTCATTTACAGGACCAATCAATTATAGCTTAATCAACCATTAGGTCAAAAACAGATCAAACTTGCCATTATTGTGTTTACTCATCTTTTTTACTTTTTGTCATCATCAAACAAAGAAAGAGTACAAATCTGTCAACAAGAAAAAAACAATTTGCTTTAGTTTTTGCAGAATTTCTTACAAATTATAATAGATAAATTATATATATATATATATATATATATATATATATATATATATATATATATATTTATATAGTTTACATAGGTAAACAAACTATTAGAGAAGCATCGTTTTGTCAAATTGTTCAGGGAAAAAAAAATTCTCATGACAGATCATGGTTATGAGTAGACAGGGTGTAGAAATTTGATCAATAAAGAAAAAGTTCAAGTGGGTTTGGAGTTAATGCACTAAAATTCAAATGCTGTCACGTATATAGGCCACAAGTAGTGTCAGAAGTTTGATGGAAAAAAAAAAACAAACAAATGCACTTTTTCCCTGATGTTTAAACGTTTCATAATAATAGGTCAAAAGTCTTGAAGGAAAGAATTTCAAGTGTTTTGAGTGGGAAAGTAATTAACTTCTTGAATATAATAGCAGTGAAAGCACTTTTTTTTAAGTGTTGACCGTGAGAACATAATATTAAAGCAGGGTTAAATTAAATGGTAACTCAGACGCTGAGTGATAGAAAAAAGTTGGGTAGCTTTTCATTGTGCAGGTGCTCCTTTGAAAACATGATTATTATGACCTATTTATGTATAATCTGCATATTTTGACCTAAAAAAAAATGTTATGAGCGCAAGAATTGTTTAGTTTTGAGAAGTTGTTTGTATTGTTGAAAGTTTTATATTGTTTTGAAAGTTTCGAAGGCATGATCAAAGATTATATTAGCAGAAAATGTTAGCGACTGCATGAACAAGTTGTGACGCATCAGAAGCATTATCTTTCAGAGGAGAGAGAGAGAGAGAGTGTTTCAGCAATGGTACCACACATATCCTCTGAAAACACTAAGCCAAAACAGCAATGGGTAAAAAAGCTAAAGCCTTTATTCTAGCTAGGTTGCCTATGGTTACTTACCAAATTATTTTGATCCTAGTGCTCTCTCTCACCAATATTAAGCACCCATTCCAAAGCCATAAACTGAATTTAAATTAATTTAATAAAATCATATTATATATAATATATAATATAAATGAAAGAGATGAAATTTGATAGGTGTGGCCTGAAATTTGATAGAGCTAGTGAGGGTGATGCATCAACTGGTTGTGTGAATCAAAGTCCAATGAAGCATGCATCTTTTTTTGTAAAGCCTGCACAACTAATTTAAAGTCACATCAATGCAAAGATTAGGTCAACCCCTTTCAAAAGCATTGTAATCGCAAGAATCATGACATAGGTTTTTGCATGAATCACCTAAAAATTTCACTTTCTGATCTTTTCAATAAACTAATGCTAAACCACACCAACAAAGGAATATGGGTGACACATTTCATATTGCTTCGTGAATGGGGATTTTTAAACAATTTAGCAAAATTAAATTCATGAATGTCATCAATATAACTTGATTTCAAATCTTCTTCCCCTAAGTAATAGGATTAGAGTTTTTCGTATATTCCCTAGCCACCTTGTAATTTTGAATAAAGTCGGAATTTTCTATATGCCTTCTCCTCACTCACATACACCTTTTTTTTTTTTTTTTTTTTATAATCTTCCTTACATATTTTTTTTTTTTTTTTTTTTATCTAGAATTCTCTGTAATTATATAATAGTATACTTGGGGTCCAACTGTTTACAAGATATATACATCATTATAGACACCATCATTCCTATTTTATAAAATATATTTTTCTATGACATGAGATTGACCTTTACATGTAGAAAAAGAAAAAAAGAAATCTTATATTCTTGATTATGAAGCTTTGTCATGGAGATTATCTTCTATCTTCTCTAATGTGCATATAAGTTAGGATCCCCACATACACTTGAATTTAAAACCCAATCAAATCTCCTGAAAAATATTAAAAATATCTGTAACAGAATTTTGGGAAACCCAATGATCATTTCATCATGAATGAATATACTTTGCCCATTTGTAAGGATATATGTTGACACCAAACTTTTTTCTATGAATAATCCGATTTATATGTGTTGTTTCATTCATATAATAATAATATAATTTATAGACTTACATTTGAATTTTTATATTTAAATTTTAAAAACATTACACTTTATCATTAACATTATAATTAACTTCTGACCTTTGCACTAAAAAACAAATAAAATTGCTAAACATATTTGTTATCCAAAAGCTCGATATTTAAGTTTTACTAATGCAATGAAGGGTTTTGATACCGGTTATTTTTGACATTATACTTTGATTTTCGAACCAAAACATATCAAGGCGAGATAAAAAAGAATGAGGGAGGGTGTTTGACTTGTTTTTGAATAAAAGCATAAACTTTGACAATAAGTTTTAGTTGTCTCTAAAACCAAAGTCTAAAATAATAAAAAAATTATAAAACAAATAAATAAAGAAATAGATTTTGGTTTTGGAAAACAACCGAAGCTTATTCAACTATAGACTTCATTGTGTGTTTTTTTTTAAATATTATTGAGTAACTCCCACACTATACTAAAGAACATGAAAAATTAATCCAAAATTTTATACAACTAGATGAACCAGAAAAAACAACATAGGTAAAAATTGACAACTAGTATTGAAATATATATTTTCAAGATTTTCTTATTACGATTTTTAAAGAAATAAATCAAACATATTATCATATTATTTTTAGGATTTAGAAGAGGGGGATGCAAACCTGGGAACATAGTCTTGAACGATTCTTTATGGAAAAGCAATGAATCATGAGAGCTCTTTAAATGGTGAACAAATGATGAACAAACAAACAAAGACAACGAACCTGAACAGTGAACATCAAAGACCTCTTTAAACATGGCGATGAAAACATGTGAATGAAGGAACCTATGAATGAAGGAAGCAAACGAGAGAGAAATCAAGAAGAGAAACCAAGAGAGAAGAGAAAACCTAGAAACGAAGGGTTCACAACAATGGGAGTCTAAAAATGTTGTGGCAGAAAAGTAACTTTTCTAAAAATTTAACACCAAATAGAAGAATAAGCTTCATTTCTTTGTAGAACCGAAGTTTATAGTTGTGCAAATAATTTCAAAAATTTCACCACGATTTGAAAGACTTCATGTTTCTTCCAAATGAAGCCTATTATACGATTTCGAATGTGTTTTCTTCACTAGTGTTTATTCCACAAAAGATCCCCTACAAAGTTAAATGTTTCTTCTATCCTTCATCTTGATTAGCTTCTTACAGTTATTGAAAAACATAGTAGGCAACAAATTTGTAAACATATTTGCAACCTAATTTTGGCTCCCCATGTGCTTCAGCTCTACATTGCCTTCCTTCATTAGTTCTCAGATGAAATGAAATTGGGGTAGCTGAGAATTGTGGATAGGATTAAACGAGTTCAAAATTGGTGAATGTGAGTGTGAGGTTTGAATTTATTTGGTTAAGTGATGGAATATTGATTAACACCGAACCAAACACTCTAATGGCTAGACAAGTGGTTAAGTGAGGTACTAGATAAACAAATAATAGTCAAAAGAGATACTTACTAGATGAAGTAATCATCAAATGATCACTCAGGCTAGGAAGCCATCATGTAGTAAGTGTGTTGAGTGCCTATCAAACGACTAGATCATTGAGAATGTTGAGTTGAAGGGTTTTTACATAAACATTAGACGATAATTCTTGAGGTGAGTTAACTTACTAGAAAAGACTGATAGGGCATTTCTAAAAGTTTAATTCACTTGAGAAGGTCATTCTTGAAAGGAAAAATGTTTTTCAGAAGAACTCAGGGACTCAATGATAAGTGAGGCCATGAGACAATAGATGGTAGCCATTAGATAAGGTAGTTTTGAACTCGACCCGATGAAGGAAAGGGGGTGTGACCCTTTGCAGCTTAACACTCTACATTGAAAAGTAAAGACAAAAGGAGTGTAAAATTATGGATGATTAAAGCCATGGTTGGGGCCCAAAAATTTATGGTGAGTGTAGGGTTACATATATATGAATAGCTTAGGGGTTGGGTAGTGTTTAAGGCTAGGCTAGAAACTACTGGAATGCTTGGACTAATGGTTCAAGGGAACCTAAGGTGATGGTTCGTGGGTGTTTACATATATGAGTAACATCTATATGTACAAGAGGCCTTGTGGATCCTGGACTATATATTGGTTGTTGCATTGTTGTGGTTGCACAAAATAGTATTTCGAGTAGGATGACTGTAAGTGTAGTGGTGGAAAGAGCAATTGAAAATGGATGGTAAGAAGATTATCTCGACTCTACTAATTACCTAATGTCAACTAGAGAAAGGTAATGGTGAGATTTGAAGGAGGTTCTTGTGGATCGAATGGTCACATGAAATTTACCCTATCATGAGGGGAATTGGGTTGATGGCTCTCCCATTCACCACATATAAGATAGAGTATTGTGTTCTTCCACCTGAGCCATGGATGTTTCTGTTCTGTCAATCAAGTCTTTAGATTCCTTGATTTTCCCACTCAGTGTTGCAACCTCGTCAACTGTCAACATAATCTTCCTATTATCGACAGATTACTGACGGCCTAATCCGTCAAAAATTACATACATTCATGCATTAATATTACCGACGGACTGAGCTGTCGATAATTACCAACGGACGTATCCTTCAGTAATTATTAACAGATTGATCTGTCAGTAATTGCAAAACATGAACATTTGTAGTTTTCGATGGATTAGGTCGTCGGTAATTACCGAAGGATTGACCCGTTAGTAATAACCGACGATTTTTGTGAAGGACGAGTCTGTCGGTAATTATCGACGGATCTCAAGCATCCGTCCATAAATTGTTACCGATGATGCATCAACTGACAGATTTCTGGCCGTCAGTAGTCCGTCGGTAATACTAATTTACCGACAAATTTGTGTCATTATGGACGGATTACTGCCATCGGTAATTACAATTTTTCTTGTAGTGGTGGTTGTGTGATTTTCACCTACAATGACCATAATGATAGGTAAGCAGAAGATACAAAAAGGGTGGATGATGCTTTGTAGTAACAAAGGTGGTTTGAGACCCTTATAATGTAAATGAAATTATTGTACACATTTGTAGACATGAAAATTAATGTATTTCATGTCTAAAGTGAATTGTTTCATAAAAAATTTTAAATATGATTGTTAGAGGAATGAATAGTTATGTGTCTATTAAATTTTCTATGCAAATGATGTCAAGTTATAACCAATCAAACGATACACCTCACTTTGATTAGTCAGACACGTCTTATGGATAATTTAACTACTTTTTCAAAGAGTTTAAGTCAAATTCAGTTCCACAAGATATATTTGGATATTCTTAAATACTTATTTTCAAAAGACTTGAAGAAATTTGTCACGGATGAGAAAAAAAATTTATTCAACTTACAAATATTTATATATTTTTTCAAATATCTATAAAAGATAGTTTATTAAAAAAGTTAGGCTTCCAATCACATTTGTTACTTTAACTAATATTTAAAAGGTTAAATTTGTAACGTTGTATATCAATTATGACTTTAATTGATGTTCAAAGTTGTGACTTAAATCAATAACTTTTAACCTTGTTTATCAGAAGAATCGAAATTGAATGTTCATACTTTGAACTTTATCATTTTAACATCAATTCTAGAATCTTTGTAGAAAGGTTCACAAAACCAACATTAAATAGCTTTCTAATCGTTTGGCTTTATTCATAATATAAATAAGAAAACTATTACATGTATAACTAAATTAAATATAATAACTAAAGTTAAGAAGTAATTTGAAAATTCTTTTAATTTAATCTCTCATTTTTTATGTATACATTTTGATCTTTACAAGTTCACATATTCATAAAGATAGAAGAAACCGTTGTTTTATATATTAGAAGTCATTATCTAATATTTTAATTTTCATCTTCAACATCGAAACTATACAAGAGTTAATATGCTAAAGTTTCTAACTAGTACATTATCTTTTATAGATCTTTATCAAAAGTACATGTTACAACCCAATCTTTAAAAGACCAGTCGGAGTATAAAGTGAAAATTTTACACTTTTCCGTATCCTCGAGAAAAAGAAAAAACGTCTTTTAATACAGTAAAATAATATTATAAAGATAAACCAAATATATTTTATCTTATCAATATACCAAGTTGCTTTTTTTAAAAAAAGTAAAATAAAATTAAAAGGTTAATATGCATGCAAAAAGCACATGAACAAGTTGCCAAAAGTTAATTAATGTGGTATTTAAGGTTGCACCAGGAAGTTCTTTCTCTACTTGAGAATTTCAGATGAAGACGAATTTGACATCTTAGAACCCTCACATATGGTTCTTGAAAGATTTACAACGACTAGTTTTTGAAAGGACAAAACCCTATTTTTTGGGTTTTCCTTTATAAAAATGAGGGTAATATTAGAACTTTGCATTGATGAGTCCTTAGAACTTTTTTGTGTTTTTGGGGAAGGACATAGCAAAGGTTGGACTTTTTTGGTAGAGGCTATGCATAGGTTTTCACCAATGTTGTTGATCCATCTAGTTAAAGTCTTTTCCAGTTCAGGCTTGTGTGACGTTCTCATCATTCCTTTTCTTGTTTCGTATTAATGAATGCATGCATGCATGTTGCGGTGTCTTCTTCCTCTTCCTACCCACCACACAAAAATGGCCTAACTACTTTATCTGTCGATTCTCCAACTCTTGGACTCAATTCATTTATAGCTAGTCAACCTTAAAAGTTAAATTATATCATATAAATTTACTTCTTGGCTTGATTATACTTTTAGTTCTTTAACTTGTATAGAAAATTCAAAAAAAAAAAAACATGTAATTCTTATTTTGTGCAACTAAGTTTTTTAGTTTCTAAAAATGATCTAATTTGATCATTTTTGTTAGATTGTTGTTAATGTCATGTATCAGCTTATAATATTTTCAATTTTTTATTTTTTTTAATTTGTCACTTGTCAAGTCATTGTCATATCACATGACAGTGACAGTGTCACCTGTCTATCCAATACCACATGTCAATGTCAATGTCACATAATAATGTCTATACAATATCACGTGTCATATGTTTATATTTGAAATTTTAACTCAACTTAGTCCCAACTATTTTTTTAAATGGAGCAATGTTTTCCCTTTTCGAAATGATACCAAATTAATAATTAATCTTAATTATAACTTATATATACATATTAATTTTTCTTAAAATTTATACATCAAACACTTCACCTAAATATTGAAATTAATTTTATTATATACATTTTTAATTTCAATAAAAAAATCCATATTTCAAACTTATACATTTTTTAAAATATTAAAAATGTAAATATAAAATTACACTTTTAATTTTTAAATTTTAATATTTGGAATAATTTAAAAATCTGTATTTTCCTGTTAGCGTATTTATAAATTTAATCTGACAAATACATTTATATGTTTTAGCTTAATATATATAACAAGTTTAAAATAGAGATATTTTTATTGAAATTTAAAATATATAAAATAACATTAGTTCCAATATTTAAGTGGAGTGATTTGATATATAAATTCTAAAACGTATATTTTAACATGTAAATATAAGTTCTAATTAAGTTTAGTTAGCAATGTGGTCCCACTTTTTAGAGGGATAACATTGTTCCTTTTTAAAAAAAAGTGTACTAAATTAAGTTAAAATTTCAAATATAAGAACTAAATTGAATACAAAACATTATCATGTGACACTGTATGGCACTATCTATGTTATGTGCACGACAATAACCTGACACGTGACAAAAAAATGAAAATAAAGATAAAAAATACCACAAACTACCATGTAACATGTACAAGCATGACCTTATTGGCAATATATGGGAAATGATCGGTTTTAAAAACTAGAAAACTTAATTACATCAATTAAAATTATAGTCTTATTAAATTTTTCTAACAAACTAGAAAACCAAAATTGTAATTGAACCTTACTGGAAATTCATTTTAGAAATTAAATTTCTCTTTTAATTTTAACTTATTTTAATAAGATTTCTTATACTTATAATAATATCATATATATTTAGATCGGTCATTATCGAACTCCAATGATGCATAGTAAATGAGTATAAATTTTATTCAAATTTTATATATAGGATATTGGTTAAACATATTTTTTAATATTAAAAAAATATCATTTTTTAGTGTAAAGATAGTGATGAAGTTGCTTAAATTAAAATAGATATTATTGACATGAGAGGAAGATAAATTGTATTTAAAGTTATTAAGTAGTGATAGATATTGTGATTATGTCAATCACTACAAACAAATATAGATATAAAAAATAATTGATTGACTAATTTAGATACTATATTATAAACTAAAATTTATTTTGAGACTAATTTAAAATTAAATATTAATAATAGAAGCCATTTTAAATATTGTTTCAATCCTAAGTCTGGTGACTGTCATTGTTAGGGTCAATCATTATGCATCCGAGGTATTGGAAGGGTGGAAGGAGAAATGAATATTTAAATTGCATTAAGCCTACAACGTGAGACTATTGGGCGCACTAGTAACATAACCGCCAATGTTCCGATTCCATGTCCATCGAGTGACATTGTTGGGGTCAATCACCATGTTTCGAGGTATTGTCCACTTTGAAGCGTGAAGCTCTATTATGCTTTTGTCGTTAAAGGCGGCTCAGAGAGTGGAAGAAGTATTATTTAAACTACCTTAGGTGTAACGTCCCATTTAATTAATAAGCACAATTAAAAGAAGCGTCACACAATTATAATCTAACGGCGCAGTCCTGAAGTTTAATCATAACTCCTTACAATCCAAGGCACACCACGATGCCCAAAAAGAAATAAGTTAAACAGTTTACTGGAATCATAAAAAAATTTAAAGACAAACAAGTACATGGGTCGTAGCCCTAAAGAAAGCCCAAGAAGGACAGGAAGTCCAACCCAAGAAGACTAAGCAGCGAAATCATCTCTCCCTTGTTGACCACGGGTACCTCTCGCATCTGCTCCCATCAATAAATTGATGATCATCGCAAAGATAGAAGAACAATATATAAAGCAACCAACAAGAAAAGGGTAAGTTAGAGTCAACAAGATTTTTACCATGCAATCAAATATACCTTCATAGTCCAATATACATATACCACCTAAGCATGTTATGACCTTTAAATCAATACATTGAGACTCGACTCGACTCATCCGGATACATATAACCTGGTCAGATTCAGCGGATGCTTGTAATTGCGGTGGATACCTCTGCTCACCTCCGAGCTAAGTGTTACAAGTGTAACAATGAATCAATTCCCTCACACACAAGGTTAACCCTTAATGAGTTTCAAGCATCCTGCTACTCTCGCCATAGGAGTCAGTCTGCTCTAAGTGAGACTAATTGACTCCTTAGAGTGTTAGGATGCAATTCTTACCTTGAATCCTTACCAAGTTATATAGATGGGGCACCACCATGGGCACCCACTAATAGGGGCCATGAAATTACGTCCCGACCACTGAAGCACGACCCTGAAGTCTCACCTAGAAACTCCAAAGAATTACGCACTGACTCATACCAAATATATTCATACAACCAAGTAACAGTAATCATGCATTCGAGTCTCGGGTCAATATGTGTAACCAAATTCTCATTCGTATTCCATGTTGTACCATACCACCTCATTCGCCAATTTCATGAGTATAAAGTCTCATCTCAAACCAATACCATTGCCATTTCAATAACATCCATCTCATTCACTTTACATGCTAAGGCCACATCAATATATCAATTCAACCCATAGCACATATATTCAATGCCATTTCTCATGCTTCATACTTAAAACACATCAATCAATCAACCAAACAATTTATAGCACTCAAATGAAGAAAACAGCGAGGCCCATAACGCATCTCGCTCAAGCCAGAAACCCTCGCTTAGGCGAGATGAGTTCCCTCGCTTAAGCGACAAGCCCTCACTTAGGCGAGATCGCGACAGAGGCCCTGAGAGGTTTTCGCGCACTCGCTTAGGCGAGCTTTCCCTCGCCTAAGCGAGCCTACTCCTCACCCAAATGTGAGGTCCCTCGCTTAGGCTGCACTGCAACAACACACCTCGAGCTCCCACGCGTCCTCGCTTAGGCGAGCGTCTCTCACCTAAGCGAGATGGTACCCCGCTCAAACCATGACCCTCCGCCTTAGCGAGAGCTCGAGCGCGAGCTAGGGTTTGTCCTCTGCAAGTCTCGCCTAGGTGAGATAGGGTTGCTTGAGCGAGAATAACAGGTCTCGCCCACTGTTCATCCTGCAACAACTATATTTTCATACCCAAACAATAATTTCAACCAGCACATGCATCCACAGTAGTATACGAGCTCAGACAAACACAGAACAAGGGCAAAACGAACACGAATCACACCAAATAGAAGGTTTCTAGCTTTCCTTACCTGAAAATAAGCTAGTAGGATATTCTGACGCAACCTTGACACTAAACGTAAGAGTGCAGCAGCTCTAGGAACAAAATAAGTGGTTGGAAGGAAACAAAGAAACAGAGCAGAATAGGTTATCGAAATGAGCCTCAAGGGGACGTCAAAATAGAGCTAGGGGAAGACTACTACGAGTTCAGGAGCAACTTACATGGAGTGGGAGAGTCAGAGTTCGCTTGGAGAGAGTTGACGGCTAACCCTAGTAGAGCTCTGAAACGGAAGGGAGGCAGTGTTTAGGTTCAGATTACAAAAGTGAGGCTGAAAGGGAAACCCTAGCAGCTTTAGGGCCTTAACACCCTATGGACCACCCTTTAGGCCCAACAGATTAAGACCAGCCTTTAAATATTAGGACAGAGAATGAAATTGGGCCTTACATTAGACATCGACTCTTAAGTGATGTGAGACTATTGGGCTATTAGGAACAAATACCAATAATTTTGTCTCTAAATTGATTATTATTTGATAACGGCTTAATTAATTAAGTTTCAAGTCGTTATAAATTTTGAAACTTTCAATTGTCCCTATTGGATTTTTGTGGCATATTAAGTTCTTAAGATTTTAAATTTTTTTCAAGTGAGTCCCGATGATTAGATATTTTAGTCAACTATATGACATGAATCTTACGTTGTCATTATGCTAACATATCGTCACATAATATTTTGTAAAAAAAAACCCTAATGATCGGGATCTCTCTAAAACATTTGTTGTTTTAACGAAAATGATTTTACAGTTCATTAAAATTATAAAAATTAAATTATAAAAAAAATTATAAAATATTAAATTTTATAAAATATTAAATATAAAATAAAAAATTATAAAATTATAAAATAGTAAATTTATAAAATAATAAAATTAGAAAATTAGAAAATATTAAAATTATAAGATTGTAAAATTGTAAGATTATTATTATAAGAATGTAAGATTGTAATATGAAATTATGAAACTATAAAATCATAAAATTATAAAATTATAAAATTATAAAATTATAAAATTATAAAATTATAAAATGATAAAATGATAAAATTATGAAATTATGAAATATAAAATTATAAAATTATAAAATTATAGAATTACATCATTGTAAGATAATAAAACTATAAGATTATAAAATTATAAGATGGTGGAATTATAAAATTATGAAATTATAAAATTATAAAATTGTGAAATTATGATATTTTGAAATTATAAAATTGCAAAAGTATAAGATTATAAAATAAAAAATTTATAAATTTATAAATATATAAGATTTTAAAATTATAAGATCGTATTATTATAAAATTATGAAATTGTATGATTATAAATTTATAGGATTTTAAAATTATTAGGTTATGAAGTTTTTAATATGGTAAAATTATAAAATTACAAAATAGTAAGATTAAAATATTATAGATTAGGAAATTAGGAAATTATAGAATTATGAAATTACAAAATTATAACATTTAAATATTTCAAATTTACTAAATACATAATTATAAATTATAATTTTATAGTTTTATAATTTCATACTTTTTATAATTCTGAGTAACTTAAAAATTAATTTTTTTTAAATATAATAAATATCTGGAGGGGTTTGTCGTGATTATAGTTTATTGTAATAAAATATTATATAATAACATTTAAGCAGATGACAGTGTTAACAAATTTCATTTTGGTTAACAAAAATTTCTAAGGGACAGACATAAAAAAAATTAGCAAGAACTTTAAAATTTTCAAAGCTCTCAAAACTTAATTTAACCTTTAATAACTTTTATAAAATTATTCAAAATTAGGTGAATAATATTACGATGGAGGTTCTTATATTATTCTTTTACACTCACTAAAAAATAATAAATAGAGATAAAGCTAATGTTGTGTAAGTATCTGTATAGTGGATTCAAAATATGTTTAGTGAATAGCCAATGATTACTCACTTCATATACGAGGATTTCTTTGCTACAAGTTAGGACTCAAGCTTTGAACACATACTTTTAACGTTTCGACATTAAACACTCTTATAAATGCAAAAGTTTCAAATCAAATTACAACACCTAAACATTCTTCTTCTAATATATATACTTTTACTTGCAGAAGTTTGAAGATTGAATTTGTAATGACTAAATAAAGTTACGTAGCAGCATATCTAAAAAGTGTGATAAATGTAATGTGGTTTTGGGTAGTTTGAATGAAAAAGTAGCATGGTGCGAGAATGGGTGGTTAAATAAAAGGCTATGTTATGATTAGGGTTGGTGAGTAATCCAAAGTTACAACTGTAGGTCGATTCCATAGATGAAATTTTTCTGACATTTGGTGTTGGATTGTTTTGTTGTAGCTATAGGACTGCTTCACCACAATCTCATCATCATCATTTTAGCCATAGAATAAGGTTTAGGTTGAGCTAACTTTTTGCAACATTCAAGACTCTAAGTTTTTGGCACTTTGGTCAAAGATTCTTGGGCTAAGAGACTAAATTGAGAGTGACCACTTTACCAGCTAAGCCAAGTTTTTGGATAAGGAAAAGTTTTTTTTTTTTTCTTCTTATTTTGAAGTTTTGGGGTCAAAAAAAGCATCTATCTCCAAATTGACTGAAAAGGTAAACGGATTGACATGAATGTGGTCTCAAGTCTCTTCAAAGGGTTAGTGTGAGGACTACTTCCCTAACACCATCTTCAACTTTTTCAACACTTTTCCCTCATAGCTCTTGTATTACACTTCATTCAAATCTTAAGTAACAAATCTTGTATTACAACTTAAAACTCACACAAACAAACAAAAATAAAATGTATATGGGGATAGTGAAAATATCCCACAAAATTTTTCAACAAGTGGTTCATTGCTTCATTTAACATTTCCAACAAACATCAACACTTGTGGAAGCATTCATCTCAGGAATACGAGTTCCTTCCATCCAAATTAGGTTTTCAAGTGTTTTTTAAATGTTAAAGAATCTTTCAAAATTGGATAATGTTATTTTGATAACTAAAAATATTTTACACCCACTTGACATTTGTTATATATTGTATTGTTTTATCTCTTTTTTTTCTTTATAAAAATAAAAATTTACTTTTTAATAATTATTGTACTCTTAAAAGTGGATCGTCAAGCTCTTTTAGAGTAAAAGAAATGGTTTTCATTTAAAATTAGGAATAGAAATGATCTAAGAAATTTGGATTTGACTTCTTTATAAAAGCATATAAAAGAAAATACCCACAAAATTCATTTTAACATAGCTCAATTTGCCTTTTATTTTACTAATTGTTTTATGTAATTTATTTTTATAACTCCAATACTCTACAACAATTTATTCATTGACTTTGTCATCAATTTAATTTGGAAAGAAAGAAAGAGAAGAAAGATAGACAGAAGAGGGGGCGAATTTTAAAAGAAAGGGAATGATAAAGAAAAATGAAAACCATTATAATTTTTAACGACTAGTTTAAGAGGAAAAAATTGTGAAAGTCGTTTTATTTAAAGAAAAACTAAATTACCAATTCTATGTTTCTTTTTAAAAAAGTTGTTATTTTTACATTACCAAAGAAGAAAAAAATAAACTTCATTTTCTAAAAAATCAACTTTACATTACAAAAAATTAAAGCTATTTAACTTTTTTTTATTTCTCTTTCTCCGTTTTGCTTCATTCCACAAAACTCAACACAACTAAGATAGTTCTTTTTTTCTTCTTTTATCTAGAAAGAATTTAGGACTTTCGTTTGACCGACAAACAATTAATTGATTTGAGACTGAATTATACTTTCAATTAAAACTTTTTTATCATTAACTTCATTCTAATCTAGTCAAAACATTTATGTTTACAACTTTTGTAAATATATATATATATATATATATATATATATATATATATATATATAATAGATGAAAATAAAAGTTAGTCAAATACTGTCTTTATTTAAACTAATTAGAGATTTTATAAAAAAAAAAAATAGAATTCATCTCACATTTGTCTGATTTTGTTTTCCTTTCCTTTCTTCTTACATCACTTATTACATATATCAGTAATTTTCTTAAGTTCATTAAAAATGAAAATGAAGAACGATATTTTTTCTTGAATCACCATGGATTTTTTAATGGATCCATCACAATTTGATAGGTGGTCATGCCAATAATGAATATGGCTACAGCTACGTGGAAGAACCACGATTTTCATATATAACTTGTTTCAAGCTTATCTTTATCTCAAACATATAATTTAAAATATTTTGACGTATTTGGAATAGAGTGAAACATTTTGTTTAAATAATAGCCAGAATTATTTTAATAAATGTAACATAGAAATACGTTAAAAAGAAGAAAAGTCTTTCCAATATTTAGTAGGGTAGTACTGTTTTTTTACAGGTTAGAATAAGGTCAAAAAAACTCTATTAATGAGCCTGTTCTTCCTTAACCGGTGTCAGAAAACGGTCTGTCCCCATAACCTAAATTCTAGCCAATTTTTTCCGTTTTTTTTCTGTTTTGTTTAAGAGGAAAAAGTAAAATTTAAAGAATGTTGGCACTGTGCTATGTGCTAGCTGGAAATAACTAATTTTACTAATATTATTACTATAACAATAAGTTGATTTTGTAAGTATATTAGCTACTATTGTTGTATTTTCCAAATCAAGGGATAATAGAAAATGAAAACTGTAAATGAACATTAAAAAAATGGATAAATAAATTGAAGGATAGTGCTATATGGGCAATATCTTTTTGGAAAAGGTGCTATACTTGTTAATGACTTCATGTTGAGCCAATTTTAAATTAACAAGACTGTTGATTTGCTAATAACCAATGTTTCCTATAATATAACATGTTTCTAAACTATTTATAAAAAAAATAAGGTAACTAATCGTTAACTAGGGTATTTCAAAATGTTAAAAGTAAAAATTCTAATATCACAAAATTAAGTACCTATGGAATAAAATTCTAATACTGTTTCTTTCTTTCAGCTAAATTCAACTATCAAAAGCAGTAAGGCATACTCAAGTCTATAATCATGCGTGAATGCATCACCAAAGGATGGAATGTGTAGTACAAAGGACTAACAAAAGAGGAACAATTCTTGGCTGAGTAGCTTTTTAGATTTGTGAAGTAGAACCACCATAACAAAACATGCTCCTTCACCTGCATCACAAATTCTTGTACAAATAGGGAAATGAAATCCAAATAGTTCTGTTGAAGATCATATGATCTATGTAAGTTTCAATTGGTTGCAAGGTATTATGCCAATATCACAGAATATGAGAAGAGCAACAGTGTTAATATTTCAGTTGTCATAAGCTATCTTGTAGTTTTGTCTTTGTAACTTAGTTCTTTGTTTTGAATCTTTTCGAATGCTTAAAACATTCTAAATGTTTGTATTATATATATATATATATATATATATATATATATATATATATATATATATATTCTTTATTGTCATTGGAAAATCATATCTTATAAAAGAAATATATCTTATACGCTCTTACATTTATTCATATTTACCATGCTATATCTTATCCAGTGCAGCAAACAATACCTCTGCAAATCAAGCTTGAGAAGGCATAAAGAACATCAATTATAAAACGCTTGAGAAGGCATAAATAAACTATCAACCTAAAGTGTAAACAACTAAAATACATTGAATAGAAATTATTATTACACAGCTACAGAGGATATACACACTCACAAGCCAAAAAGGATATTAGAAAACCAGAAAAATGACATTCTCCAAATTGTAAACTTTTTTTTTGGTTATGTATAAGCTGTGGTAGATCCCAACAGTGTATTCAGGGTGTTTGACTTGACATCACTAAAAGAAACAAGCTTCCTGTTCTGCATATGGTTATTTCAAAATGCATTTTCTCTTGCGCTCTCTCAAATCACTTGGTATAATAAATACAGAATCTACACAAAGGCCACCTTTGGAATGAGTACAATCAATCTGTTTCATGGAAAATCTAACTTGAGTTGTAGGCTCTGATCCACTGACAATAAACTCACCCACCTTATAATCTATCCAGTATCCACGCTTATGATTTCCATATGTATCATCAATCTCACATTCATCCAAACAGTATTGACATGATGCTTGCTGGCCATCTGAAGTAGACAATTCAAATTTCACAGGTTTTATATCCCAACCATGGGTGTGTTCATAATTACAGACACGCCGTCCAAGCCTTTTGGTAAACCGTCCAAGGTGAAGCCTAAAGGAGAGAGTATAAATATCAGCGGGAAATGGAAACGTTACCTCCCCATCCACTTCAAACCACCATATTTGCTGCAAATACGCCACAGTGTGAAACCTGAAAATCATCTAAGGTGTAACAGAATGCTGACAGATTACAAGAACAAATGGAAAACAACACAACTTCTACATCGAGATTCGCAAAAAGAAATGCAAACAGAATATAAGAAGAAAGTTGACATAACTAAGCGTGAACAAGGAGAATTACAATTGTTCGTTTATTACGTGCAAACCAACCTCCACTATATCTTTAATAGAATGAGTAGGTCCAATCAGGTTGAGCATTTCAAGGATCAGTCATGTTCAAGGTTGCACATTTTATGTCAATGAATCTATACGGAACCAAATTGCAATCAATAAAAAATATCATTCCAGGTAACAAATATTTGAATATTTCCCTCATCCAGATTAAGGCTGGCATATATAGAGGTAGAGAATAGTAATGTTCGATTTTTTTTATTTACATGTAATGAATTATGAATCTAAGACCGTTGTCAAATGTTTTCTTTTGAATATTGATGTAGCTTTTGTATATAGGTTCATTTTGGTGAAAAAGAATGATGAGATTTAGTTAAGGAATTTATTTCCAAAAGAACAAAGTAATACCACTGTCAAGGTGTCCATACAATTCAAATGAGCTTAACTATAGACACAGGCTAACTAAGAAGCCATATGAAAAAACTGTCATTTGGTTTAGCTGAGATGGAGATCAGCTTGAATACTTTAAGCAATTCTATGAATTGTTCAGTATTTTGGTACTTCTTTAAAATAAAAATTAAACCAACCATCATCCACAATTTAACACTACCATTGCCAACAAGATTTTATATCTTTTAAATGGAACATTGAAGATTTGGAAACAAAGCCCAGGAAGTAAACGGTGCAATACAACACAGTTAACAAACAATCTTGAACTTCATGCACTAGTTATCGTAGAAACATTCTCCTCTATTTCTTAAAGTAAAAAATCAACAAGATAAATTGATCAAGATACAATGAAACCACAATGAAACTTAACAAGCAAATCTGTGCATTTGGACCTTAAACTAAGAATATGGAATATTTAAAAAATTGATAGCTTTATAAGTTAAACTGTCCACCTATCAATCACTCTATGTGCTTAACTTCGAAAAACGGGAAATGCAATTTACACCCGTTCCAGTGAATAAGGTAAATGAAGTTGAGGCTTTTCAAACACTAGAGTGATAGTACCAAGTACAGCCTCACTATACTCTATATTAAAAAGGATAAGCCTTAAACTAAAAATGACATTCTTGAGGGTCAAATTAAGAAGGGACTTAGGGACTTAGCTAAAGAATACATCCTGATTTCATTCACTCATAGGGACAAAGCTCATCCCCGAAAGTTGCAACAAAATGAGTATAATTACAATATATGGTCAGGTCAGAGCTTGATTGAAATGGCTAAGGGCCCAGATTCAGCGTCTCTTTAATGCAACTCAAACAGTAACTTCTCTCAAACAGACCAACCAAGATATGGTCTCACATATGACAAAGGGTAGGTCTACAATAAAAATGAAAAGATTTCTAGTGGCGAACTAATTAAAGGAACTCAACAAATAAATTGATAGATATTATATAATCTTGGTTCTTAGAAGCCGACATTTAGGTTTTGATCATGTTCAAAATCATAATCTTGCGGGTGATTAAATCCCTTCTATAAATGGTTTAGTTACCAGACTCATGTGTGCCTAACTTGATCAAAGATGATAAGGCAACAACGGCTTGAAGAAGAAGACTCTTCAGCCGGGGCAGGTAAAAAAACCCTAGTTTAGTCACAAGATATATGTTTCTTTAGTGGTTTCTATTTGATTTAAAGCCCAAATAACAACTTAATAGAAATTAGGCCGCTTATGGCCCAATAAAATCTTTATATTTAACCTAATGTTCAAATAATGCTTAAACTTCTCGTTCAACCCACTACTCCTTGCACTGTTCACCGCCGTACACTGTCGCATAATAAAAATGTGACATCCCATATCTAATAGAGTAATCTACTAAAATTTCGCATCACATAATTATAATATAAAAGAGCACACGACATGAAGCATACATGTACTATTACAATTATCCATCATATACTCAGAAAGAAAGTCTAGGCACACCACGATGCCATAAAGAACACAAAAGTATTCTTGTCTTGCAAAAGATTGCTCATAGAGCAAGGAATTTAAAACTAAACACAGAGTTCTTCAAAAGGGACTCGACAGTGAGTCACAACCCAGACATGGAAACCACCCTCGTCGTCACCTCCCTGAGAACTCTAGGGGTTTCCACATCTGCTCACACCAATAGTATTGGTGATCATTGCAAAAAGGAAAACCAAGTAAAGAAACACACACCAAGAAAAAGGGTAAGCCTAGAGCAAAAATATTTTAATCATATTATGCACAAACAAAGCAGTAGGCACCCAAATCATATAAAAGCAAACAATTTCAACTCAATATCCGGATCATACTCTTGATATAGAATTCTAAAGGAAGTATGCGCCTGTGCTGGCTTCTAAACTCTGCAAAGTCTAGACGCAAGGGGTTATCACCCAACCACACACGGGTTAATCCTCTACTGTCTTGGGTCCAATATGTCCCAAGACTAGGACCTCCTGCCACTCTCACCACATAAATTATTCTACTCTATGTGAGCGTGAATAATTTTTAGAGTTCAGAATACGTTCCTTTATCTAGACATCTCCTATATCAAAATATACACTAACCACCATCACCAAGAGTTTCCCTTGAAACTCTTTTACCAACAAAATCCACATGCCATATCAAGCATTCAATTCTCATGTCAAACCACCACCAACCATACAGTCATGTTTTCCATTTCATACACAACATAACAAGATCTCATTCAATCTCATGCTTTATAAATGCATACCAATGTCCAACCCAACCAAGTCATGGCTCATTACATAATAACACATTATACAAACGATTTGAGATTTTAGAAATAAAACTGCAGTTTGTGTAAAGCTCCAAAAATTTTGTCTTTATATTCAAATTAAAGATGATTGAATCAAGAACGAAATGCAACAAGAACCAACTTAATTGAATAATTATAGAGAAAGTTATGCACCAAACAAGCAACAAAGGTCAATGCTATCAACAACCAAACTACAGGGACCTTGCGATAAAAACTACTCTCACTACATAGCTCCGATTCAAGATCCGACCGGTCAAAGTCAAGAACTAGGTGTTAAGGATCAGTTGTTAAAATTTCAACTCAATCCAACGGTCAAAGAGTCGGGAAAGTCAATTTCACTAAAATTGCACATATCAGAAAAAGACACAGTCGCCCGACGACCAAGGCACTCGCCCAGCGACCACCCGACGCTTCCAGAATACGAAAAATAACGTCAAATATTACAGTTTCATGAATACTTGAACCCCTAACTTGGAAATACACAACAAACTTAACGTTTTCCTCAATCTTGTCTCATTCCACAAAACACTAATCAAACTTTGCCAAGCAAAACAGGAACAAGCAAAACAAGTTAAAAAAAATGAAACACTAGCCCTAATGCCTCACTTGTCTCATTTTCGAAAAAACAGTTTCTCCCACTCCTTTGTAGAATTTGAGAGCTATGTTAGGGCACAAGAAACCTTCCATTTTCGAGCTAGCTAAGACAATTCTGCCTCAAAGTAAGTGGACCTTAGAACTTTCTTGCTCTTTCTTCTCCTTTTCCTGTTCGAGTACGTAGGTTTGGGTTAGGGTGTATCCTCATGCCCCTATTTTGTGTTTGTATACACGTTTCAACTCACTGTTTGATTCTTGGAGCTGCGGTGTTCCTCAGTTAAGAGTTTGCCTTCGTTTTCTAGCGTTATCGAGATAAGGGAAGTTAGGGTTTCATTTTTTTTTTAAGTTGTTTTGCTTGTTCCTGTTTCGTTTGACAAAGTTTGATTAGTGTTTTGTGGAATATGAGATAAGATAGAGGAAAACATTAATTTTTGGTGTATTTCCAAGTTAGGGGTTCAAATATTCATGTGATATTTGACGTTATTTTTCGTATTCTGAAAGTGTCGGGTGGTCGCTGGCGAGTGCCTTGGTCGCTGGGCGACTATGTCTTTTTCTGATATGCGCAGTTTTAGTAAAATTGACTTTCCTGAGTCTTTAACCATTGGATTGAACTGAAATTTTAACGGCTGATCCTTAACACCTAGATCTTGACTTTGACGGGTCGGATCTTGAATCGAAGCTCTTTAGTGAGAGCAGTTTTTATCACAAGGTCCCTGTAGTTTGGTTGTTGACAACATTGACCTTCGTTGTTTGTTTGGTGCATAACTTTCTCTATAGTTATTCAATTAAGTTGGTTCGTGTTGCATTTGGTTCTTGATTCAATCATTTTTAATTTGAATATAAATACAAAATTTTTGGAGCTTTACACAAGCTGCAATTTTATTTCTAAAATCCAAAATCGTTTAATGTGTTATGTAATGAGTCATGACTTGGTTGGGTTGGACATTGGTATGCATATATAAAGCATGAGATTGAATGGGATCATGTTATGCTGTGTATGAAATGGAAAACATGACTGTATGGTTGGTGGTGATTTGGCATGAGAATTGAATGCTTGATATGGCATGTGGATTTTGTTGGTAAAAGAGTTTCAAGGGAAACTTTTGGTGATAGTGGTTAGTGTATACCTTGATATAGGAGATGTCTAGATAAAGAAAGGTATCCTGAACTCTAAAAATTATTCACGCTCACATAGAGTAGAATAATTTATGTGGTGAGAGTGGTAGGAGGTCCTAGTCTTGAGACATATTGGGCCCATAACATTAGAGGATTAACTTTGTGTGTGGTTGAGTGATAACCCCTTGCGTCTAGACTTTGCAAAGTTTAGAAGCCAGCACAGGCGCATACTTCCTTTTGAATTCTATATCAAGAGTATGATCCGAATATTGAGTCATAGAGTCTTGAAATTGTTTGCTTTCACATGATTTGGGTGCCTACTGCTTTGTCTGTGCATAATATGATCCGACTATTGATTTGCTCTTTAACATGATTAAAACAATTTTTGCTCTAGCTTACCCTTTCTCTTGGTGTGTGTTTCTTGCTTGGTTTTCCTTTTTGCAATGATCACCAATATTATTGGTGTGAGCAGATGTGGAAACCCCTGGAGGTTCAAAGGGTGGTGACGACGCTACAGTGTAGGGTGGTTACCATGGTGTGGGTTGTTGTGACTCACTGTCAAGTCCCTTTTGAAGAATTCAATGTTTAGTTTTAAATTCCTTGCTCTATGAGCAGTCTTTTGCAAGACAATGTGCCTAAACTTTCTTTCCGAGTATATGATGGATAACTGTAGTAGTTAGTACATGTATGCTTCATGTCGTGTGCTCTTTTATATTATAATTATGTGATGCGAAATTTTAGTAGATTACTCTATTAGAAATGGGATGTCACATTTTTATGTTATCATTCTGGAATGTACAGGGTATGTTTGATTGATGTGGCGCTACTCTTTTTTCTACACTGCACACTTTTCGTAGAATGAAGGTTCCTACTTCGTTAACCGTTGGATCGAGCTAAAATTTTAATAGTTGATCCTTAACACATAGTTCTTAACTTTGACCGATCGGATCTTGAACCGGAGTTCTGTAGTGAGAGCAGTTTTTATCACAAGAACACTGTAGTTTGGTTGTTGACAGCACTGCACATTTTTCGTAAAATGAAGGTTCCAACTTCGTTAACCGTTGGATCAAGCTGAAATTGTAACAGTTATCCTTAACACATAGTTATTGACTTTGACTGGTCGGATCTTGAATCAGAACCCTGTAGTGAGAGCAGTTTTTATCGCAAGATCACTGTAGCTTGGTGTAATTGGTATATAGATGTATTTATTTTTCTTTTTAAAATTAGCTTACCCTTTCTCTCTGTGTTTGTGTTCTCTATTTGACTTTTCCTTTTTGCAATGATCACCCAATACTTGGTGTGAGCAGACGTGGAGATTCCTGGGGATCGTTCAGATGGTGGTGATGCTATTGTCTAGTTTTGGGCGAGGTAGCTAATGCTCTTTTGAGTACTTTTTTGTCGAACTGTTTTATTTTGTAAGTTTCTTGCTCTGTGAGCAAATTTCCAGTCTAATCTAATTTGTGTTTAGATTTTGGTTATGGCATAGTTTTGTGCCTTAGTTTCTTGTTCAGTATATTAAGGATAACTGTAAAGGTTGATTCTTATATACTTTCTATCAGTGCTCTACTTTAGGCTGCAAACATGTGAAGTTCTATTTACTACAATTATTTTTATTAAATTGGGACGTTACATTTGGGTTTAGGGTTTAGGGACGCTACAAATTGGAACGTATCATATGGTTTTATGAAATCATGTGCTATTTCTCGAATATGTGGTCAATCCTTTTTTGTCAAGTGTCACCTACGTGCTTAATCTTTTCTTTTCTTCTTCACTTCCATATTTGAATTTCTAGACATAATATTATCACTTTTGCATGACAATTATACTTTTGTAATATTTTTATAACATCATTCAACGATCTAGAGTATGAGATTTATGCTTGCATGGGCTACTGCTGAAGACTTTCATGCCAAGAGAAGTGGAAAGAAATCACAATTTTCTATCTTTCTACGCCACAGACACGTAAGTTGCTATTTCATCTCTTTTTGAAAAGGATAAAGCTGTTGAACATCCTCCTACACCAAATTTAAGTACTACTTTGAGAAATAACATGAAATTCTTAAACTTTAATTATCTATGATTCTAAGAACAATTATGATCGAGAAAATTTGCTCTAGCAATGAGTAAATTGATATACTAATCAATGTTATCAATATCGGAAAATATTGAAAACCCAAAAGTCCTCTATAAAGTTATAACAGAAATCATATCGAGTTTTAATGAAAACATTAGGTTAGAAGAAATATAATATAAACATTATAAAAATTACAGAAATATAATTGTTGTGCAAAAGTAATGATATTATGTCTAGGAATTCAAATATGGAAGAAGTGAAGAAGAAAAGAAAAAAATTAAGAAAGTAGGTGGCACTTGACAAAAAAAAAAGGCATGCAATCGGCCAACGGTGACGGCTAGCGGTGGCTGGCGGTGGATGACAGTGAGGAGTGCAAGGGGCAGTGGGCAAAAGAGCCTTATTTAAATATTAGGTTAAATCAAAAAAAAATTATTGGGCCATAAACAGCCCAATTTTTATCTTAGTTGTTATTTAGGCTTTAAACCCAATAGAATAAACTAAAGAAAACAGATCTCTTGTGCCTAAACTAGGGTTTTTCTACCAGTGTCGTTGTACCAACTGAAGGGTCTTCTTCTCCACACTGGTGTTGCCTCAATAGGGCTTCGTTCTCTGCCTTTTTCGCCATAGCCATTCTGCATCCACTGCATGTTTGGACGCTTCTATTTTATATTTGATTCTTTAACCTTTTTAACTAAACCTTATTAAAAAGATTAAAGAATCAAACAAATATAAAGAATTCTAGAAATTATAAAAATAAAATAAATCAAATATTTAGA